>Ga0134126_10000054_pt1 | contig 142908 bp, 141 predicted proteins | sample KB31752_FD_96881 | JGI IMG/M metagenome (GOLD analysis project Ga0134126, IMG submission 96881) | Terrestrial soil microbial communities with excess Nitrogen fertilizer from Kellogg Biological Station, Michigan, USA - KB3-175-2 | ecosystem: Environmental > Terrestrial > Soil > Unclassified ... | reverse complement strand
TGGTAGAAGAACTGCATCGCAACGCCGCCGCCGAGGGAGTGCCCGACGATGCTCGCGCGGTCGATCCCGATCGCGGCAAGGAGGTCGCGGATGCTCGCCGCGTGCGCGCCGAGCGAGTAGTCGCCGCGTGGCGCCGCCGAGTCGCCATGACCGATCAGGTCGGGGGCGATCACCGTGTAGTCGTTGGCCAGGCTCAGCGCGACCGCGCGCCAGTGGCTCGAGGAGTTGAGCATCCCGTGGATCAGCACGATCGGCGGCCCGCTGCCGGCGACGCGGTAGATCACGCGCCGCCCGTGCAGCTCGATCTGCCACTCGTCGAACTGCGCCGGAAGCGTCGTCACCGGCGTCGGCGAGCGCGCGCCACGTCTGGTGCTGGGCGCCCGGTCCTCGCGACTTCCGCTGCGGTGTTTCGGTCTCAGCGCCGCACCTCGCGGCTCACCCTACCAAGGCCATCCGCCGCCCCGGCGGCGGCGGCCGGCGCCGCGCCGGCGCTTGAAGCCCTCCCCCGCGGCGCCGACGAAGCCCGTGCTGGTGGCTACGAACGAGGCCAGCACCCCCGCCCGGTAGAGGGGCTTGTCCTTCGCGTCCGGAGCCGCCACCAGCACGCCGAAGGACATCGCGTTCGTCCATGCTCCGACTCCGAGCGGCCACCTCACGCGCGCGGGCATGTCCGGCAGCGCCGTGCCGGCGAGCACCGTCAGGCCGCCGAGCGCGATCAGGTCGAGGTGCCATTGGCGCATCCTCGCCGTCGAGCGGATCCCGAGCGCCTGCGCGCGCGCCGGGTCGGCGATCGCCAGCGCATATGGCCATCCGGTGAGCGCGCCGAGCGCGAGCTCGGCCAGTCCGGAGACGACGAGCCCATCGATCGGCGGCGGATCGGCGCGACGTCTCAAGCGGACAGCCAGCGCCGCGGGTTATCCACGAACACCGTCTGAAACGACGCGTCGTCCATCGCGCCGGCCTCGCGCAGCGCCGGGACGACCTCGTCGAAGACGAGCGTCATCGACCAGTTGCGGATCGCCCCCTGCCCTTCGAAGACCTCGGCGGCCTCCGGCGGAAACCAGTCGATCGTCGCGCAGAAGTCCTGCGAGATCATCAACCGCTCGGCGTGGCCACGGCGCAGCAGCTCGGCGGCGGTGGCGTTGCGCTTGTCGATCGGCAGGTACATCTCCAGGCCGTAGCGGTCGAGGCCGACGTACACGCCCTGGTCGATCAGGCCCTCGATGTAGGAGACGTCGTCGGTGTCGCCGCAGTGGGCGATCTGCACCTTGGACATGTCGACGCCCTCCTCGCGGAAGATCTCGACCTGGCGCGGCCCCGTGGCGACGGCCGGCATCGAGTGCGCCATGATCGGCGCGCCCGTCTGGAGGCTCGCGCGCGCGCACGCGCGATGGATCTTCTCCACGTGCTCCGTCACGCCGGCGGCGTCGGCCGCGCACTTGAGGAAGGCTGCGCGAATGTCGGTCCCCTGGACGCCGAGTTCGATGTCCTCGACGAAGTGGTCGGCCATCACATCGACGTCGCGGTTCTCGAAGTAGTGGGGCAGGTAGTCGTAGCTGTAGATGCCCGTGCACGCGACGATGCGCACACCCGTCTCCTCGGCGATGCGCCGCATGAAGCGCACGTCCCGCCCACCGAACATCGCGGTCGGATCGACGATCGTGCGCACGCCCCTGTCCTTCGCATCGTTGACCGCCAGCAGCGCCGCGTCGAGCTCGAGCTGCTCGTCATAGCGACCCGGCCACTGCTCGGCGACCGACTCGTCGCGGAAGCGCACGTGCTCGTGCACGAGCGTCAGGCCGAGATCCTCCGCCTCGACCGGTCCCTCGACGGTCTGCACCTGTGCCATTGAATCCTCCTCGTTCTCGTCTGCGCTAGCGCAGCGCCTCGCCCCAGTCGGTCTCGTCGCGCAGCTGCGCCTTGAGCACCTTGCCGCCGGGGTTGCGCGGCAGCGGCTCCGAGCGCACGGCGACATACTGCGGCACCTTGAAGTCGGCCAAGCGCTCGCGGCAGTGCGCGATCACGGCGGCCACGTCGAGCGTCGCGCCGGCCGCCGGCACGATCGCCGCCCCGACCTTCTCGCCCATCATCTCGTCCGGCACGCCCACGGCGGCTGCCTCGCCGACCCCGGGCGCCGAGGCGAGCGCATTCTCGACCTCGATCGAGTACACGTTCTCGCCGCCGCGGTTGATCATGTCCTTCTTGCGGTCGACGATGTACAGCAGCCCGTCCTCGTCGATGCGCGCGAGATCGCCGGTGTGAAGCCAACCGTCCACGAACGTCGCCGCGGTCGCCTCCGGCTTGTTCCAGTAGCCCTGCACCACGTTCGGGCCGCGCACCAGCAGCTCGCCCACGCCGGTCTTCTCGTCCGGCTCGTCGATCGCGAGATCGACGACGGGCATCGCGAAGCCGACCGAGTCTGCGTGCTCGGCGGCCTCCTCGTGGGGCAGGAACGAGGTCAGCGAGGACGTCTCGGTGAGGCCGAAGCCGTTGCCGACACGGGCATTCGGGAACGCCTCCATGATGCGGTGCACGAGGCTCTCGGCAATCGGCGCGCCGCCGTAGGAGATCCAGCGCACTCGGCTGACATCGAGCGCGGCGAAGCGCGGGTGGTTGCTGACCGCGTGATAGATCGCCGGCACCGACACGAGCTGGTTCACGCCGTGCTCGCCCACGGCCGTGAAGAAGCCGTCAAAGTCGAGCGGGCCGGACAGGATCTCGACCCGTCCGCCCAGCTCGAGCAGGGGGATCAGCTGGCTGTTGCAACCCGTGACGTGGAACAGCGGCACCGACACCAGCGTCGAGATGTCCGGCCCTTCGGAGCGGTCGATCGGGTTGCAGCGCAGAGCGTTCTCGCCATTGGTGAGGAAGTTGCCGTGCGAGGTCACGGCGCCCTTCGGGAACCCCGTGGTGCCGCTCGTGTAGAAGATCGCCGCAAGGTCGTCCGCGGAGAGTCGCTCGGGCTCGACCGCGGGCCCATCAGGCAGCGCCGCGCCCGGCATGAACGTGAAGCGCGAGCCGGAGTCCTCGACCACGTAGCCGACCTCGTCCTCGGTGAAGCGCGTGTTGACCGGCACAACGACCGCGCCGAGCATCTGCGTGCCGAAGAACGCGAGCACCCAGTCGATGCCGTTGCCGAGACGGTTTGCGATGCGGTCACCGCGCTGCACCCCGCTCGAGCGCAGACCGCCGGCGACGCGCGCGGCGCGCTCCCACAGCTCGCCGTATGTGATCTCGGGACCGCCGACCTCGAGCACCGCGATCGCGGACGGATCGCGATCGACGCTCGCATGGAGCATCTGCACGAGCGAGTCCGGTCGGCCGGTGTAGCTTGCGCGCCCGTCCTCGCCGCGCTCCACGCCGCTCGAGTCGAACGGGTTGCGTCCACGCGGTGCCGGACCGACCCTCGCCGAAGTGCTGTGATCGCTGGCGGCGTTCATACCGGACGGCGGCATCAGAGCTGCGTCGTGTCGGTTCCGAGCCCGAGCAGCAGCCGCCCGGTCAGCTCCCAGGTCGCCGGCGCGACCATCACGTGCTGTGTCGCCACGTGCACGTCGCGGAAGCGACGCTGCAACGGGCTGGAGTCGTAGATCGAGGAGCCACCGGCCGCGTGGTACATCGACGTGGTCGCCCGCGCAGCGGCGCCGGTCGCGTGCGTCGCAGCCATCCGCAGCCCCACCCGCTGCCCCTCGGGGATCGGCCCGCCCTCTCGCGCCGCCCGCCAGGCCCGCTCGGCTTCGTCCAGCAGCAGCCCCCGCGCGGCCCGCAGGGCCGCCTCGGTCTGAGCGACCTCGGCCTGCACCGTCGAGCGTTCGGCGAGCGTCCTGCGCCCGCCCGCCGGCGTCTTCGCGCCGGCGAGTGCCATGAAGTCATCGACCGCCCCGCGCGCGATCCCAAGCGCCACGGCGGCGATCCCGAGTGACAGCAGGCCGAACAGCGGGAACGCGTAGAGCGCCCCTTGGTGGCACGGAGCGTCGCTCAGCAGGGAGACCCCCCGAGCGGCGGGCACGGGCAGCGAGACGGCCGCCATGTCGTGGCTGCCGGTGCCGCGCAGGCCGCTGACGGACCACGTGTCGATCACCTCCACCGCGTCCGCCGGCATCAGCATCAGCCGCACGTCGGGCGAGCCGTTCTCGAGCAGCTCGGGCTCATCGCCGGCGTGCACGACGCAGCCGCCGAGCACCCAATCGCAGTGCTGCACGCCGCTCGCGAACGACCAGCGGCCGCTGACGAGGAAGCCGCCGTCGCGTCGCTCGGCGCGTCCGCGCGGTGCGAACACGCCGCCCGTGACGTTGCGCCCGTGAGCGAAGATCAGCTCGGCCTCGGCCTGCGGCAGGTACGCGCCGAGGAGGCTGCTGGTCGACGCGACCATCGCGCACCAGCCCGTCGCCCCGTCACCGCGAGCGAGCGCCTCCAGCGCGCGCACCATCTCGGTCGGCGGCGCCTCGCACCCACCGAGCGTGGCAGGGAGGCACAGGGAGAACAGACCCGCATCGAGCAGCTCGCTCACGAGCTCGCTGGACAGCCTGCGTTCGCGCTCGGTCTGCTCCGCGAGCTCGGCGGCACGCGGCGCCAGTCGCTGCGCCGCGCTGAGCGGCGACTCGCTCGTGCCGACCTTCTGTGTTCCGATCGCCATCTCTCTCCCGTTCGGCGGTGAGCGCGAGCCTATCGTGAGCGGTGCGTGCGCGCGCAGCACGGGCACGAGCACCGATCTTCGCGCGCGCAGCAAGGGCACGAGCGCGTCGTGACCGAGGCCGCTCAGGGTGCCAGGCGCGTGCGCGACCAGCGCTCGCCGTCGCGCTCGTACAGCAGCCGATCGTGCAACCGGTCCTCGGCTTCGAGCCAGTACTCGATGGCCGACGGGCTCACGCGGATCGCCCCCCAGTCAGACGGGCAGACCGGCGGCGCCTCCATCGCCTCCCGCAGATGCGCGGCGCGCGCCCGCAGCGGCGCAAGGTCCTCGATCTCCTCGCCCTGGCGCGAGACGATCGTCTGCACCTGGTGCGCCGGCGCGCGCTCGGCGAACAGCTCCTCGGCCAGTGCGCGCTCGGCCAGCTCGGCGTCGCCGACGACGTGCACCTGGCGCCCCAGCGAGGGCCAGTGGAACAGCAGCGCCACGTGCGGATTCGCGGCCAGCTCCTTGGCCTTGCGCGTCCACAGCGCCGAGGTGAACAGGAGCGCGCCGGGCTCGAGCCGCTTCAGCGAAACCGTGCGCGCGCTCGGCCGTCCCTGCGCCCCGACGGTCACCAACGCGACCGAGTCGGCCGCCGGCAGATCCGCTTCGCGCGCATCGGCGAGCCAGCACTCGAGCAGCTCGAGCGGCCGGGCCGGGCTCGCCGCAGGATCCAGCCGCGCGCTCACTCGGTCAGGCAGGTGTCCTCGTCGGAGTAGGCAGGCGCACAGGCGCAGATGACGTGAAGCGGCTCCTCGCCGACGTTGTAGAGCTTGTGCCGCGCGCCGGGCGGGATCAGTGCGCAGTCGCCCTGCGCGAGGAGCCGCTCCTCGCCGTCGATCACCAGGCGCCCGCGCCCGGCGCTGACGAGGTACAGCTCCTCGGTCGTGCGGTGGTAGTGCTCCGTCGTGGCCCCACCCACCGGGATCGTCGCCTCGGCGAGGCTCTGGTTGCGCGCCGGCGCCGACACCGGACCCGCCCACTCGCGGATCTCAGAGCCGTCGAGCGTCGTGAACGCCTGAAGCTCTGAGTAGGAGCGCACCTCCATCGAGGACAAGCCTAGACGCGTGGCAGGTTCTCGGGCAGCGGCACCTCAAGCGGCGGGCGCCCCGGACCGGGCTCATCCCATGACTCCCAGGCGACGCCATCGCGACCGACGTGCTTGCCGGTGCCGCCGAGCGCGAGGAGCACGAGCGGCTCCGATCCTGCATTCACGAGCTGGTGGCGGATCCTGGCCGCCACGCGCGCGAGGCGATCCGGCCCGAGCACGTGCTCGACCCCCTCGACGCCGAGCGTCAGCTCCCCCTCGAGCACGAGATAGACCTCCTCCTGGTGCTCGTGTGCGTGGATGCGCCCGCGCTCGCCGCCTCGCAGCACGACCAGGTTGATGCCGAGGGACTCGGCGCCGAGCTCCCGGCGCAGCGTCTGAAAGCGCTCGCCGTGTCTGCGGTCGAGCGTGGCCGTCGAGACCGGTGCGCCGTTGCCCTCGTCGCTCATCCGCCCAGCATAGGCGCGCACACCCGAGCCCCGCTCGACCGCGCTCGAGTCGAGTCCCGCCTGGCGGCGGCGATCGGGTTTGCGGACGAGCGAACACGAGCACTAGACTCGCCAGAGGCATGGGGTTCGACCAATACCACGAGCCGCCCGAGGAGCTCCCGGAGCAGACGCGCACGTTCGCCCGACTGTGCGCCTCGCTGACCGAGGAGGCCGAGGCGATCGGCTGGTACGAGCAGCGGCTTGCGGTCGAGCGCGACCCCGAGGCCGTGGCGGTGATGTCGGACGCGGTCGGCGAGGAGTACAAGCACTTCAGCATGGACCTCGAGTTTCTGCTGCGACGCACGCCCAAGTGGCGCGAGATAGCACAGGGGGTGTTGTTCCAGGAGGGCGACATCGTCGAGCACGGCGAGGAGGCCGAGGCGGAGGCCGACGAGGGTCCCGAGGGGGACGCGCCCGGCGCCGGCTCACGCGCGGCCGGTGGTGCCGCCTCCGCGGGCGAGTCGCTTGGCATCGGCAGTCTGCGGGGTGAGGGACTTTGAGCCACCTGCTGCGCGAGCACGCTCCGATCACGGCGGAGGGCTGGAAGCGGATCGACGAGGAGGCGCAAGCGCGGCTTCTGCCAGGGCTCGCCGCGCGCCGCCTCATCGACTTCTCCGGCCCCCATGGCTGGGAGCGATCTGCGACGAACCTCGGCCGCGTGGAGGACGCCGACGTGAGCGAGCTCAAAGGCGTCGAGGCCAACAGGCGCGTCGTGCTGCCGCTGCTCGAGCTGCGTTCGCGTTTCCAGATCTCGCGTGCCGAGCTGCGCGCCGGCGACCGCGGCGCCGAGGATGTCGACTTCGCCGACCTCGACGTCGCCGCTCAGCGGATCGTCGAGGCAGAGAACGAGGCCGTGTTCCACTCTTGGCAGAAGGCAGGCGTCGCCGGCATCGCCAGCAGCTCGCCGCACCCGCCGATAGTGCGCAAGAAGAGCTTCGAGGACTACTCGGGCTGCGTCGCGCGTGCCGTCGAGCTGTTGCTCCGCAGCGGCATCGCCGGCCCGTATGGCGTGGCGCTCGGCGGCGAGGACTACACGAGCGTCGTCGAAACCGCAGAGCACGGCGGCTACCCGCTGCTCGAGCACCTGCGCCAGATCGTCAAGGGACCGCTCGTGTGGGCGCCCGGCGTCAAGGGCGCGATCGTGCTGAGCATGCGCGGCGGCGACTTCGCGTTCGAGAGCGGGCAGGATCTGTCGGTCGGATACGAGGCGCACGACGCTGAGACCGTGTCGCTGTACATCGAGGAGTCCTACAGCTTCCGCGTGCTCACGCCCGAGGCAGCGGTCGCGATCGTCGCGCCCAAAGGCCGCTGAGCGCGCGTCCCCGCGAGGCGTTACTCGGCCTCTGGCGCCGCAACCCCCGGCGACGGAACCTCCGCTGCCCCAGCCCCGCGTGGTGGCGCCGCCGTCGGCGCGAGCTCGGTCCCGGGGACTTTCGCCGGCCGTGCCCCCGGGCGAGCCAGCAGCACCGCGCCGACCGTCACGGCGACGAACGCCAGCACGCGCAGCGCGCCGAGCCCGCCCGAGGGGACCGGCTCTTCGAGCACGATCGTCCCGGCGAGGATCGGCAACACGTTCGCCATCAGGGTCGCCAGCCCGGCCACGATCAGCGCCGCGCCCGCCTGGTAGCCGAGCTGCAGCAGCGCCGTGCCGAGCGTGTAACCCACGATCAGCAGCACCACGAACGCGATCCGCGCTCCGCCTTGGGTGGCGAGCTTCGTCGAGATGTCGCCGATCGAGAACCACATGCCGCCGGCCAGCCCGTATGCCACCGCAGCGCCGATCAGGCGGCGGCCGACGAGCAGCACGGCGAGCGCGAGCGCGCCGGTGCCGCCGAGCCACACGAGCACGTCCGCGGTCGCGCCGCTGTGGCCTTCTCCGGTGCCTTCGGCGAGCGACACGGCGAGCGCGACGAGTCCGAGCACCGAGATGATCGCGCCGGCGATCTGCCTTCCGCCGAGCGGCGGTCCGCCGAGACGCGAGGAGAGGTAGGCGAGCAGCCCGATCCCGCCGGCGGCGATGCTCTGCACGAGCGCCAGCGGGGCCAGCGCGAGCGCCGCCGCGTACAGCAGGAAGCCGCCCGACTCCAGCGCGAAGCCGACGACCCAGCCGCGATCGGCCAAGAGCTGTCGCAACGACTGCAGCGGTCTTCGCAGCGAGAGCGCCGGCATCGCAGCGGCCGCTTCGTGCTCGCGCAGGTAGCCGAGCGAGACGAGCGTGGTCGAGAGCAGCGCGAGCCCGAACGCGACGGCGATTCCCACGCTCAGAGCTCGGCCCTCCCCGACCGGGCGTGCCTGCTCGCCGCTACTGCAGGTATTTCTCGACCGTGCCCGGCTCGCGCGCTTCTGCTTCGTCCGGGTCCTGCCCGGCGGCGCGCCGTGCGCGGCGCTGGCGCAGCAGGTCCCAGCACTGGTCGAGCTCGACGGACACCTGATCGAGCCGCTCACGATCGGAGGCGAGCGGCTCCTCCTGCCCGTGGGCCGCGTCTCCCTGCTCGCGGCTCTGCAGCGAGTGCTCCTCGGCGACCAGCGCCTCGATCCGGCTGAGGATCGATTGATCGTCCATCTTGCGCAGGGTATCCAAGCTACGCCGAGCGCCCCACGCCGAGCGCGCCCGCAGCCGGCGCCCCCGGCGACCAGGCGGCCGCGTACCGGTCGAGGGGCGCGCGGTCTGACGGCGCCGTCCGCCGGTGCGTCAGCCGGTGTACACGCGCGAGAGCGACTCGGCCACGCACACCGGCTTCTCGCCGCCCTCGCGCTCGAACGTCAGCTCAGTCGTGATCTGCGCTCCCCCAGGGATGTCCTCGATCGATTTCAGCACGGCGCGCATGCGCACCTTCTCGCCCACCGGCATCGGCGCCGGGAAGCGCACGCGGTTGAGGCCGTAGTTGACGCCGAAGGCGAAGCCTTCGAACTTGAACATGTCGTAGGAGAAGCGCGGCGCGAGCGACAGCGTGTAGTAGCCGTGGGCGATCGTGCCACCGAACGGGCTGTCCTTGGCGCGCTCGGGATCGATGTGGATCCACTGGTCGTCGCCGGTCACCTCAGCGAACCGGTCGATCTTCTCCTGCGTCACCTCGAGCCAGTCGCTGACACCGAGCTCCTTTCCTTCGTAGGCCTTCACCTCGTCGAGGCCGTTGAGCGTGAGCATGTTGCGGTCTTCCTTCCGTTCTCCGTGGGCGTGTCGCTTGGCCGGTGGTCGAGGCGACCGCGGCGAGCGGCGCGCAGGGCGCGGCGGCACGGATGCTATGCGCTAGCAGCCGAGAGCTCGTCGGCGCGAGCCCCGGTCGGTCGCTCGAGCTCGACGCAGAGGCGCTCGACCACTTCCGGATCGAACTGAGAGCCGGCATTGCGGAGCAGCTCGGCAACGGCCTCCTTCGGCGAGCGCGCAGCGTCATAAGGGCGCTCGGAGGTCATCGCGTCGAACGCGTCGCAGACGGCGATGATGCGCGAGCCGAGCGGAATCGCGCGCCCGGCCAGGCCGTCCGGATAGCCGCTGCCGTCCCAGCGCTCGTGACTCGAGCGCACCAGTCGAGCGACCGGCCGAAGAGCCGGCGCAGCGTTGAGGATGCGCTCGCCGATGATCGTGTGCTGGCGCATCAGCCGCCACTCGCTCTCGCTGAGCCGGCCTGGCTTGTCGAGGATGCGGTCGGGGATGGCGAGCTTGCCGAGATCGTGGAGCTCGGCGGCGCGGCGCAGCTCGTCGAGCTGTTCGGAGTTGAGATCGAACGTGCGCCCGATCGCGGTTGCGAGCTCCCCCACGTCGCGGACGTGCTCGTGCAGGTCGGGCTGGCGCTCGTTCAGCAACTGCATCAGCACGCGCTGCTGCATCGTCACGCTCTGGACGTGCGCTCGGCTCGAGCGGCCGGCCGCCGCCTTGTCGGCGTACATGCGCTCATCGGCGAGATTCAATGCGGCTCCGACGGTGATGGCCTCCTCGGGCATCGCGACCACGCCGCAGGAAGCCGTGACGGCGAAGCCACGACCGCGCTCAGACAGGGCCGTGCGGCAGCCGACCACGGCCGCGTCCTCGCGCTTGAGGCTGCCCGGCAGCAGCACGCAGAACTCGTCGCCGCCGAGCCGGAAGGCCTTGCCGTTGGAACCGGTCGAGGCTGCCAACGAGCGGCCGAGGCGGATGAGCAGAGCATCTCCCGCGCTGTGGCCGAAGCTGTCGTTGTAGCGCTTGAAGCCGTCCAGGTCGAAGAAGGCCAACGTGGCTGGAACCCCGGCGGCAGCCGCCGCCACGGCGATCTCGAGCTCGTCCATCAACCGGCGCCGATTGCCCAGTCCGGTCAGCGCGTCCGTCGTGGCGCCTTCGACTTCGCGCTCGAGCAGCCGCACGTTTTCGAGATAGGTCACGCCGGTTCGCGCTCCGGCCGCGAGCAGCGCCCCGGCGGCCAGGCAGACGGCGAGCGGCGTCAGGCTGTCGAGCGACGCGCTCACGAGCAGCGCCAGCGCGCCGAGCGCGAACACGGCCGGCAGGACGACCGTGTGCCGGCCCGTCGTCGTACGCGCCGGCTTGGCCGGTTCCGCCTGCCATGCGGCGAGCGCGAGCACGGCCATCGAGGCCGGCCACATCGCTTCGAGCACGCCTCCTTCGACGTAGGAGCTCGTGGCCACCTGATAGGCGTAGATGATGTCGGCGGTCGCGTTGAGCGCAATGCCGAGCGCGATCAGCGCCCACTGGAGCCCGGGGCGCCAGTCGGCCAGTGCGAAGCCCACGGCGACGAACGCGAGCAGCAGGAAGTCGGCGAACGGGTAGGCGAGGTTGACGCCGACCGCCGCCGCCGCCGAGCCCTTGCTCGCGCTGATGACGGCCGGGTAGACGAGATCGGCCCCGAGCGCCGCCAGGGTGAGCCCGACGACGATGCCGTCGAGCCACAGCGCCGCGCCCGTGTGGCGGAAGTGCGCTCGCATCAGCAACGCGAGGCCGACGTAGACGGCCGGGTACTCGGCCAGGTACAGCCCATCGGCGAGGGACGGATACGGCGGGCTCTCGACGTGGTTCAACCAGACGGTCCACGTCAGGTCGCCGCCGGTCCAGGCGGCCAGCCCGCACCCGATCAGCAGCCACGCGGCGCGGTTTTGCGAGCGGCGCGCCGCTCGAAGGAAGCAGAGGCTCACCGCGACGAGCTCGATCGCTGTGTAGAGGTAGTCGTTGCAGAAGGTTTCGAGACCGGCGCCGCCGAAGCCCGTCAGCGCATGCGTGGCGAGAAAGGCGAGCGCCGCCGCCAGGCAGACGAAGGCGACCGTCAGCAGCCGCCGCGGCCAAGGCGCTGAGGGCGAGTCGTGCGTCGGGGCGGAGCTGGGTCTGGGCACTCCCTAGAGCATCGCCACGAGCGCGCCAGATCTTGAAGTGAGTTGCGTCGAGGTGGACGGGAGCCCAAGGGGGGCGACGGGGCCACGATCGTCGAGTACGCCCAGAGCTGGCAGGGCCCTCGGGAGCGCCCGGCCGACAGCGCAGATCGCGCGGATCAGGCCCGTCCGGCCGCTACCAGCACGAGGTTGGGCAGACGCAGGCTGCCGTCCTCGGAAGCAAGCCCGCGGGCGGCGTCCGTGACTGCCTGCCACACCCGCTCCTGCACCTCCGGTGGATGGGGCTTCACCAGGTTCACGACCGGCGGGACGAGCTCTTGCACGCTGCGCGTGAACTCCTCGGCCGAGTCGTACTCGAAGGTGATCTCCAGCTCGTCGACCTCGACGTCGGAGAACCCGCCGCCCTCGAGCAGGGCACCGATGGCCGCCGGCGTCGGGCGCGAGAGCGGTCCCGGCCTACCCGGGGGCGGTGGCGGAAGCTCGAGCTGCTTGATCACCGTGCCCATCGGCATCGCAATGAACGGCACGCGCTCGGGCGGCCCCCATGAGCTGATCGCCAGTCTCGCGCCCGGCTTCAGGAATCCGCGGACGCGGCTGGCCGCGCCCTCGCCGTCGGGCTCGAAGATGATCCCCCAACGCGACAGGGCCGCGTCGAAGCTGCCCGGCGGGAACTCCGGTGAGACCGCATCAGACTCGATGAACTCGAGGTTCTGGAGTCCGGCGGCAGCCGCGCGTTCGCGCCCGTACGCCAGCATGCCGGCCGAGATGTCCGTCGCAACGACCTCTCCCTCCGGACCGACGATCTTTGCGGCCGTGAGCGAGGGTTCGCCGTAGCCGGCGGCGACGTCGAGCACGCGCTGGCCGGGCCCCACGCGCGCCATCGCCGTGAGCCGTTCGCTGACCGGCGCGGTCGTCCGGTCGATGAACTCGCTCCACTCGCGCCAGCCCTTGGACGCCTCATCCCAGTCGCGCCGCTGGCCAGCGCGAAACTCGTGTTGGTCGACCCCAGTCCCCTCCATTGCTCTCCTCCGGCGTTCGATGCTGGAAACGTGCGTGGGAGGCCCGTGGCTGTCTCGCCGCCCGCAGTAGCGACCTAAGCCTACTCGCCGCGACTCGGCCCCTTGATACGCACGCGCGAGGAGCCGATGTCGGTCGAGCGCTATCAGGTCGCAGGGGGAGGAGTGCTAGTCAGCGGGAGGAGTGCTAGATACCCACGTCTTGCAGATTTTCGTCGCTCGCCCCGCCTGCTCGAGCCGCGAGACCGACCCGCCGATGCAGTACGGATCGAGTTTGGTGATCGTTGCGAGCGCCGACGTAGTGCCCGGCATTGCCGCGAGCACGCGCATGTCCTCGAGCGTCAGAGCGTTCGTGCGAGTGTGACTCGGGCTCGCACTGGGACAGCCGCCGAAGACTTTGCGTCGGTTGGTGCGCCGGGACCGTTGCCAGACCAGATGCGTTTGCATCATTGCCCACTCCTGCTACGTGTTCCAGTTCGAGCCGGCGGGCGAATCTCCTTTACAGAGCCGTGGCCCTTCAATCCGCGCGCTTCGCTCGTCGATCGGTGGCAGACTCGCGGCACCGGTCTGCGGGGAGTCCGCAACGCTCGCGGACACCGGTGATCGGGCTTCTCAGCCAAGACCCGTCCAGGAGGACAGAACCGTGACCGAGCACACGCCATTCATCGACTACGAGCACCTGCCCGCCCCGAGAGAGGGGTTCCTCGTCACGCAGTTCATCACCGTGCGAAGCGTTGCCAGGTCACGCGCGTTCTACTCCGAGGTTCTCGACGGCCAGGTCGTGCTGGAGGAAAACCCGTGCATGGTCAAGCTCTCCAACTCGTGGGTGATCATGAATCCCGGCGGCGGCCCCACCCCTGACAAGCCCGATGTCTCGGTCGTCGACTACGAGCCGGGGCACACGGTCTCGACCTTCATGAACCTGCGCGTCGCCGACATTCAGGCGTGCTACGAGAGGTGGCTCTCGAAGGGGGCCGAATTCGTGACGCCGCCGATCGATCGCGGCGCCGAGATCCGCTGCTACATGCGGGACCCCGACGGCTACCTGATCGAGGTCGGCCAGTCCACGGGACTGCTCGAAGGCAGGCTCGCCAAGAAGCGGCTCGAGGATCTGCCGGGCTGAGCTGCTCGGCTCGATGCCGCGAGGCACACGCCGCCGCAAGGGCCGCATCAGCGAGTCTGCCTGAGGGGCGTGGGGCATGTTTGCACGGAGTCAGCACCCCGACGCCCCATCGCCTACTCCGCCATCCCCGCGGCCGCGAGCGCTTGCGCCCGGTCCGCGTACAATCTTCGCGTCGCGCACGGTCCAGACGACTCCGGGGGAGAGTTTGACTTCACGCGTCGTGCCCACCATGCGCCCGGACGATCTTTGAAGCAGCAGGACTCGCTCGCCGCAATCGAACGCCTCCTCGACCTCGGTCCGATACTCCGCTGCGAGGTGCTCTCATCTCCGCTGAGGTTCGCTCAGTGACGTGCCCGGTGGCGTGCCACAGGTCGGTGCAGCGCTGCGCCGCGCGAGTCGCCTCGCCGAGCGCAGGTAGATCACCGTCTACGCCGACCAATATCGCCGAAGGGCCAATCGGCTCTCTACGATCCCTCGAAGAGCACTCATCGAGCGAGCGAGCGAGGTATGGATCGCCGACTGCCGCGCGGTCGCGAACAGCCTGACGCCGGCCAAGCGCGGCCGGCCGATGCGCACGGGCATGTTCCAGGCGCAAGCAGCATTCTGTGGCCGCGGAGATGATGTTCCCCACAACGCCGGAGCCATCCGTCCGTTTAGGCTGGGAAGGGACGCAAAGGGACCGTTGCTCCCAACCGAGAGGAACCGATGGCAAAACGCGTGCTTGTCGTGACCAACGAGACTTTGGCCGACGCTAACGAGGTGCCTGAGCCGCTCCGCCCGATTTTCGAGGAGGCCGAAGAGATCTATGTGATCGCGCCGTCGCTGACGACCTGGCTGCAATGGGTGGCCTCCGATGTCGATCACGCCCGCGTGTCGGCCGACGAGCGTCTGCATGCGGTCTTTGACCACATGCACGCTGAAGGCCTGCAGCCCGCCGGCACGGTGGCAGGCGAGAACCAAGTCACCGCGATCGCCGACGCGCTGGCTAACTTCGATGCTGATCTCATCGTGCTCAGACTGCACGCTCCAGGCAGTGAGAGCGAGAACTGGCGTGAGCACCGGATCGCAACGCAGGTGCGTGGACACTTCGACCTGCCAACGATCGTGTTTTTCTTCGATGACGAAGGGCATGTCGTCGGACGAGCAGAAGCGTAACCCGCCACACGCGTAGTTATCGCCCTCATCTTGCGGCGGACGGAGTTCGACGTTCCGGCGCGATCCACGTCTGGACGCGGCGTAAGAACTGCGAACCGCAAGACGCTTGGATCAGAAGGTGCGCGACACTTACGCCTCGGTACCCACCGCCGAGCTCACTGCGGCTGCGGCGAGGTGCGCGCCGTGCCGCTAACCGACGTCGGGCCCTCCGCGACCGTTGCCGGCCTTGACGAGCAGGAGCTTGCCGCGTTGCGCCACGTTGGCCAAGGTTGGGGACGCTCGCTGGGTGATGGCCGGACGTGGCTGCACGAGCTACCGGTGGATCCGGGCTTGCACCGCTTCCCGAGCACGTTGGTCGCGGGCCGCGGTGGACGCTTCTCGGCTGTCGACTTCGTGCCCGGCCTGGACGAGGGAGAGGTTCGGGCCACGCGGCATGCCGGCGCTGTTCCCTCGGGCCTGGGGCAGGCGGCTTCGGCGTGCCGGCGCGTGCTGTTCGGCAGATCGCTCGCGGCGAGCGCGGTGGCGCACGAGCGAATGGGCAAGCTAGTAGGGCTGGCGATCCTCTCCTCGGATGCGCTCTCGTCGGTTGCCTATGGCCCCGAGGCGATGCTCGCCGTCCTTGCCCTCGCAGGCACCGCGGCGCTGGGCCTCTCGTTGCCGATCGCGTTGGCGATCATCGTGCTGATGATCGCAGTCGGTGTCTCCTACCGACAGCTCATCCGCGCGTATCCGCATGGCGGCGGGTCCTACGTCGTCGCCCGTGAGAACCTCGGCGAGCTACCCGCGCTGATCACCGCCGCCGGACTGCTGATCGACTACGTGCTGACCGTCGCGGTGTCGGTCTCCGCTGGGGTCGCGGCCATCACGTCGGCCGTCCCCAGCCTGGTCCGTTACGCAGTCCCACTGGGCGTGATTGTGATCGCGGTCCTGTTGGCGGGCAATCTGCGTGGCGTACGCGAGGCGGGCGCGATCTTCTCGGCGCCGACCTATGCGTTTGTGGCGGCGATGTTTGCGCTTATCGCTGTGGGGTTCGTCGACGCCTCCGCGCACAGTTTCAAGCCTAGTCCGGTCGGCGGGGTGAGGCCGCTCGAGGCCGTCACGCTGTTGCTGGTGTTGCGTGCGTTCTCCTCCGGCGCTACGGCGATGACGGGCATTGAGGCGATCTCCAACGCGGTGCCCGCGTTCAAGGAGCCGGCCTCGCGTAGCGCGCGCACGGTACTGACAGTAATGGTCGCCCTACTTGTCACGATGTTCGCCGGGCTCGTTGTACTGATGCACCTGGACGGGGTCGTTCCTCACGCCGACCAGACTGCACTCTCGCAGCTCGCTCACCGCAGCTTCGGCTCGGGTCCGTTGTACGTTTACGTTCAGGTCGCCACCGCACTTGTGCTGCTGCTTGCGGCGAATACCGCGTTCAACGGCTTCCCTCGCATGCTCTCTTTCATGGCTCGCAACGGCCACGCCCCACGGGTCTTCTTGCGGCTCGGCGATCGCTTGACATTTAGCAATGGCATGATCGCGCTCGCGGCCGGCGCCGCCCTGCTGTTCGCGTCCTTCTCGGGCCGCACCGATTCGCTAATCCCGCTCTACGCGGTTGGCGTGTTCGTCGCGTTCACCTTCTCGCAAGCAGGCATGGTGGTGCATTGGTGGCGATCGCGCGAGGAGCACTGGCGCAAGAGCCTGGCGCTCAACGGCGTCGGTGCGACGCTCTCGGCGGTCGTATTCGTGATCGCCGCGACGACCAAGTTCAGCGAGGGCGCGTGGATCGCGCTCCTGCTGATGGCATTGCTCGCAAGTCTCGCTTGGCGCATCCGCCGCCACTATGACGCCGTCAGACACGCGCTGGCTCTGCGTCCACTAGACACCGGCTCGCCGCGCCACGCGGTCGTGCCTCATCCTCAGCGCTTGTTCGCGCCGAGCGCAGAGAACTCATATGCCCCGTTGCCGGTCGAGGGGGAGGAGAGCCCCGAGCAGCTCCGCCACGTGGTCGTCGTGCCGATTGCTCGCCTCGACCTCTCGAGCCTGCGCGCACTCGCCTACGCCGCATCGCTCGGCCAGCCTGTGCTCGCCGTTCACCTGAGCCCCGCCGACGAGGAGGCCGAGCGCTTCCGTGGCTATTGGACGGTCTGGGGCGACCATCTACCGCTCGTGATACTTGACTCCCCCTATCGCGCGGTCGTCGCGCCGCTCGCCCGCTACGTCGATGCCCTGCGTAGCCAGCGACCGGCGCTCACCGTGACCGTCGTCCTGGCCGAGCTGATCGTCAAGCACCGCTGGCATCGCCTGTTGCACAACGGCACCGCAAAGCGGCTGCGTCGTATCCTGCGGCGCCAACCTGGAATCGTCATTACCACCGTGCCTCATCATCTCGCGACCTGAGTCGACGAGGACTAGCGAGTGGTCTCACGTCCAGCTCGACTGGGTCCTCGGGAAGGCGCGCCTCGTCGCCTTCGCCTGGCTACGCCCCGGCGAGCTCGCGCACGGCCTGGGCTGCCGGCACGATGCTGTCTATCCGACTGGCGGTCTCGCCCGCGTAGAGCGGAGTGACATCCACGAGGCGCTCATCCATCCCCAGCAGGATCGACGCGGGACCGTAGAACGGCACCGAGGGTCGTTGCATGCGCAGCGCGCTGGCACTCAGCGAGGACGGCAGCCGGCGCAGCAACGGCGCGGCGATTCGATTGATCGCACGCACCGGCCGTGGTCCGAACGGGTTACTGCCACACCAGCGCTCGGTCGCCAAGTTCGGCACCACCCGGTGGCGCTCATGCCACCCGACGCCGAACAGGAGCGTCTCGAGCGTCTCGGTCGCGCCGAGCACACGCTGCTTGTAGGCGGGGTGAGCCGCGCACTCCTCAGTCAGCAGGAAGCGGGTGCCGGCGACCGCCGCGACCGCGCCTGCCGTGAGCGCGCGGCGGACGTCACCGGCCTCGGCGATGCCGCCGGCGAGCAGCACCGGGCGGCCTTCAGCGACTTCGAGCGCGCTCGGAAGGAAGTCGAGTCCATGCTCCACCCCGAGCAGATGGCCACCCGCCTCGATCCCCTGCGCGATCAAGCCGTCCGCGCCGTCGAGCAACGCGCGTGCCGCCTGCGCGCATGTGCCCACCTGCTGCAGCACGACTACGCCGGCCGCGCGCAGGTGCTGCACCAGCCCTCGGTCGAAACCGCAGAACAGCACTACGCAGTCGGCACCGCCATCCACACATGCCTGCACATGGCGCATGCTTACGAACGGCATCAGCAAATTTGCCGCGATCGGACGACCGGGCGCAAGAGTCCGCGCCTGCACAATCTGATCGTGCAGCTCCTGCGGGGCGAGCGTTATCCCGACCGTGCCCAGCCCCCCGGCAGCCGAGACGGCCCCGGCCAACTCCGCGCCGGAAGTGCCTCCGCCCATGCCGGCCTGCGCGATCGGATGCTGAAGTCCCAGGCGATCGAGCAAATCCATGTCGAGGAGACCCTACCCTTCGCATTCGCGCATCGCCCCCCGGCGGCACGAGCATTACCAGCTCTCTGAGTTCATCGACGCCGGTGCAGCTGGCCGATGCGGTCGCGAGGTACCTCGTGGCTCGACCGTGTGGTCGAGATCGCGCCCCGTCCAGTAGCGCGGCTCGAGCGCGTTCGCGAGCTGAGCAGGGCTTGGGCGCGCCAAACGAGAGGAGCGCTCGAGTCGGGGGCATACCTCGCGCCAAGGCGCGGTCGAGCCCGAAGGCACGCGCACGAGCGTGCATACGGTCACGAATGCGACGTGACCGTACCGTCACACAGCTCGGGGCTGCCGGGTCTTTCAGCAGGCAGCATCCTGGACATCTCAACGCTCCAGCCCGTTTGCCCGAGCTCCAGCGGGCTACCGGCAGGGCCGGGGGCCCGCCGCGCTCTGAGCGGGATGCCGGTAGCCCGCTCGAGGTCGGTCGACGATCTTGCGAGCGGTACTTGGACCATCTGCTCGCAGCCTAGCCACGTCTGGCTCCGTTCGGTATGGGTACAACTGTGTAGACCCGGAAATGACTCCAAGCGGACCCGCAGCTCATCTCGTCTGGCTCGTGCCCGGCCGGGCTTGGCCTTGGCTGTAGCCTTGCACGATGCCGTCGCCGAGCTCACTGCGACTGGCCCCGCACCCATCTGATCGGCCAGCAACCTCCGGCTCAGCGAACCGTCACGAGCCGCAGAGTCGTCTCGGCCGCCGCGGCGCACCTGGGACCTTGCTCTTTCAGGTCTTTGCCGGCAACGCCGCAGTCTTCATCGTCGCGCTCTTGCTCCTGGCCGTGACCCCGATCACGATACACGCGCCCATCAGGCTGGGAGAGCTCGCGTTCCTCGTCGCGGGTCTGCTCCTGCTGCTGAGCGCCGACCTGGTCCTTCTGCGCCGGACGCTCGGTCCTTTGCGGCGGTTGGCAGAGACAATGCACGCGGTAGACCCGACGCGGCCCGGCCGCCGCGCGAAAGAGGAGGCTCACGCGGGTAGCGAGATCCTGGCTCTCGCACAAGCCTTCAACGAGATGCTCGACCGAGTCGAGACCGAGCGACGCAACAGCGCTCGGGTGGCACTGGCAGCCCAGGAGGCCGAGCGCCTACGCATCGCGCGCGAACTTCATGATGAGATAGGCCAGACCCTCACCGCCGTGGCGCTCCGCGCTGAGTACGCCGCTGGGCAAGCCCCTGCCCAGTCAGAGGCGCTGACTGACATTGCTGAGACGATCAAGGCCAGCCTCGACGATGTCCGAGCAATCGCTCGCGAGCTTCGACCCGAGGCGCTTGATGACCTCGGTCTCGTGAACGCCCTGATCGCGTTGTGTTCGCGTGTGGGCCAGCAGGGGTCCGTACGGGTACGACGCGAATTCGACGGCCGTCTGCCGCAACTCGATGCGGATGTCGAGCTCGTCATCTACCGCGTGGCGCAGGAGGCATTGACCAACGTTCTGCGGCATTCTCAAGCGGCACAGGTCACGGTTTCACTGCGCAAGCAGGACGCGAACATCGTGCTCGAGGTTTCAGACGACGGCCGCGGTCTCGAAGAGGGCATGGACGAGGGCAGCGGGATCGCGGGAATGCGCGAGCGCGCAATGCTCGTGGGCGCGGATCTGCAGATCACAGCAGAGGCTGACCACGGGGTCGCCGTCAAGCTCAGCGTCGCTCCGGGGACAACACATTGACGACTCCCCTGAAGACTCGAGTGCTGCTTGCCGACGATCACGCGCTCGTGCGAAGCGGGCTGCGGATGGTGCTCGATAGGCAGCCCGACATCGAAGTAGTCGCCGAGGCAGGCGACGGAGCGGAAGCGGTCAAGCTGGCACTGTCGGAGGACATCGATCTGGCCATCCTCGATGTCTCGATGCCGCGCCTGACCGGCCTCCAGGCCGCAGCTGAGCTTCACAGTCGGAGGCCCGACCTGCATGTCCTCATCCTCTCAATGCACGACAACGAGCAGTACTTCTTCGAGGCATTGAAGGCGGGGGCTGCAGGCTATGTACTCAAGTCGGCCGCCGAGCGTGATCTCGTCGAGGCCTGTCGGGCGACCATGCGGGGGGAGCCGTTTCTGTACCCTGCGGCCGTCACAGCCCTGGTCCGCGACTACCTAGACCGTGCCAGGCGCGGAGAGGCGGCACCGAGGGACCCCTTGACACCGCGCGAGCTCGAGGTCGTCAAGCTGATCGCCGAGGGTCACACGACTGAGGAGATAGCCGAGCTCTTGGTGATCAGCAAGAAGACGGTCGAGCGACACCGCGCGAATATTCTGGAGAAGCTGGAAATGCGCAACCGCGTGGAGCTCACGCGCTACGCGATTCGCCACGGACTTGTCGAGCCCTAATCGATGACCTATACGGCGCTCGGCAGACCCAGGTCTCCTCGAGGTCAGATGGGTAACAGTCCCCATATTCGATGGGCCGCTCGACGCCTATGGTCGTTATCTACAGCTACCACCCCGACCGAGCTCACCGTTCTGGCGCGTCGGTTCGGTTCCCGGACATTTCTAGGAGGTAACGAGATGGCTTGTCAGATCCCAGACCGCCCGAGCCGAGGCATCCGCTACCGATCGCTGAGCAACTTCTACCTCGCCGACCCGCGCCGGATCGACTCACCGGAGCGCGATCTCGGACTTTGGTGGCGCGTTGGCTCGCATGGCCCGTACTACCGCGCCGCTTGGATGGGCGAGACCGGCGAGCTCTACGCAGCGCGGCTTGGCATGCCCGAGCAGCAGGGCGATGTTCACGTCCTCGGTCGAGGCAGTGACGAGGAGCTCGAGGAGGCGCTTGAGGGCTGGGCGGACATCTGTCCGCAGCCGGACTCTATGACCTGGCTGCGCCATCGGGCGGGGAGTTTGGCGCAGCCTGAAGCGCCTCGGGCAATGTCGGACGAGCGGCGAGACCTTGCGTGGGGGGCCGGGCGTCGCGTGCAGCACGCCAGGGAAGCGCTGACCGATAGAGACCGGCGCGCAACGGTCGCTCGTCTTGACGGGGTTGGTGTGGAGAGACGAAACGCCCACGACCCCTCAGGAGGCACGACCCAGTATCTCGTGGACATACCAACGTGAGGCTGATGGCGCTTGTCGGTACGACCGCGATCACCACGACTTCGGCTAAGGCGCTGTTGCTGGAGCTGGGGCCGGCATGAGCGCGGCCGTCCCGCCGGCTGACGCCAAGTTGGCTCAGAGCCGCCGCGTTGAGGTTGATGCGACCGCGCCGTTTCGGCTGGACCTTACGGCGTGGGCGCTGCGTCGCCGCGCCCACAACGAAGTTGACCGCTCGGACGCGTCGGGCTATCAGCGCGTGCTGTCGATCGAGGGCGGGCCCGTGGCCGTTTCCGTTTCCCAGAACGGTGGACTGGAGTCGCCGCGTCTGTCCGTCCTGCTGGCTGGGAGACCCATCGATCGGCACGTCGTGGTGCTGGCTCATGGCGCGCTGGACAAGCTCTTGGGTCTGACGGTCGATCTCGCCGAGTTCACGGCGATGACCAAGCAGGATGCGTTGCTAGGTCCGCTCGTCGAACGTCTGCGCGGCCTGAAGCCGCCGCGATTTCCCACCGTTTTCGAGGCGCTGATCAACGCCGTCGCGTGCCAGCAACTCTCCCTTACAGTTGGCATCTATCTGCTCAACCGCCTCACCGCGGCCCAAGGAAGCCCGGCGTCCGAAAGCCCGCGGGGACCGCGCGCGTTCCCAACCCCCGAGCAGCTCGCACCCCTGCGTCCCGATGATCTCCAGCGTCACGGCTTCAGCATGAGGAAGGCCCGCACGATCGTCGAAACCGCGCGGGCGGTCGTCGGCGGCGATCTGGACCTCGAGGGGCTTGAACAGCTTGATGATCGAGCGGCGATCGAGCGCCTGAAAAGCCTGCGCGGCGTAGGTCGCTGGAGCGCCGAGTACGTGCTGCTTCGCGGCCTGGGCCGTTTGCACGTATTCCCCGGAGACGACGTCGGAGCACACAACAAGCTCAGGCGCTTCCTTGACATAGACACACAACTGGACCACGCGGCTGTCAAAGAGTTGGTTGCCCGGTGGCATCCGTATGAGGGCATGGTCTATTTTCACCTCTTGCTTCAGTCGCTGGCTGATGAGGGCGTGGTCTAGCCAGCCTCCCCCTTCCGCCGACGCCCTCGGTCGGCAGGTCAGGCGCCGACCGCCGTTCTGCCTAGACCCGCGGGCGACGCACCCCCGATATCTCGCGCGGACAGCACGCAAGTTCAACGTCGTCAAGTGCCGCTCTCTTTGAGGTCGGCTCGCACGCAACGTCGAAGTCCTCCCTCGCGTACTTGGCCGGGCGACGGACCGCTCATCGGTCGTAAGGACCAGTGCCGCAGCGACGCTATTAGACATGGAGCTGATAGCGCATGTCGATCGACCCGGAGGATTCGGTGAGTGCCTCGCCGCGGAGCCCCGAGCGGGCAACGCCGAGCGCGCGACCGGGGCCGTAGCCCGCGTCGTCGTCGCCTCCAACGGCTCGCCGCAGAGCAGGGATGCGCTGTCGTTCGGCGCGGTCCTAGCACGCATCACCGGTGCGAGGCTCGGGGTGGTGTGTATCTTCCCGCCAGACTCACTGTCCGGCTTGCCGTTCGAACCCCGCGCGGCGCGTGTTGCCACCGAAGACCATCGGATCTTCGTGCGTCAAGATGCCGACGCTGTGCTCGCCGAGGCCAAAGCGGCATTACCCGACGATCTTTCCGTGGACTACCGCGCGTTGGAGTGCGAATCGCGCCCTAGCGCACTTCGCAAGCTGGCCCTCTCGGACTCGATCGATCTGCTCGTCCTGGGATCGAGCCATCGCAGTCGGGTTGAGCGGCTACTTCCGCTCGGAGTCACGCGCAGCCTGTTGCGCCGGCCGCCTTGCGCACTTGCAGTTGCGCCTCGCGGTTTTCGCTACCGAAAGCACCCCGCGTTGAGGGAGCTCGTTGTCGCTCACGACCAGTCGCCCGCGTCTGAGCGAGCGCTGGACGTAGCCGCCGCCCTCGCGGTTCAGGTCGCCGAGAGGTCGAGCACCGCAACGAAACTACGCGTCTTTGAGCTCCCCGGCGCGGGCAGCGGTGGCCGCGGAGCCGCCGACTTGGCGCTTGCTGCGCGCTCGGAGATCGACGCGCGCATAGCCGCCCGCGCCGGCTTCGATAGCAACCGTGATCGCCCTGGCCGAGACGGAGCGCTTCAGATCTACACGAGCGCAACCGTCGCAGACGCCGATCCGACGACCGGACTGATCGATATCACGACGAGCGAGGCCGATTGCCTGGTTATCGACTGGCCGCACCATCCACGCAATCGGCGTCGCCGTCTGTTGCACCGTGCCAGGCTGCTTCGACGCACCGGCTGTCCACTGCTCATCGTGCCCGCCGGCGTTCGCTCGCCCTTCCTCGCGGCACTCAACCCACCCCTCGATCAAGTGAGTTCGGCAGCAGGTCGCACTCGAGCTAGGTGCGGGACGGCTGGACCCGGCGAACCGCACCTAGCTGGCGAGCGAGACGAAGCCGCCGACGATCGCCCCGTAGGCGATGTGCGACAGAAGCGTCGCTAGAGGCGTGCGGGCGCCGTAGTTGAGCATCATGAATCCCGGTGGCTCCAGAAGCGGCCTGTCGGCCGCTGAGCTCTCTGAGGTTCCCATCCGCGGATGGGCGATGGGCAGCAGGACGCTGACCAGTGCAGTGCTGGCGAAGATCCCGTGGAGGAGCCCGAATGCCGCGCCGAGCGCCCAGCCGCTATGGCCAATGGCGATGAAGACCCCGTAGTAAACGAACGCGAAGCCCTGGCCGAAGACGAAATGCAGGAGGTAGCCCAGTGCCTTGGCACGGGTGCGGTCGGTAGAGAAGGCTGTGCCGAGCAGAAACGGGAGGTCCATCCGCGTCAAGCCGAGCTCGCTGGCCGCCCGCAGGGCGCTCGTCAGGACGACCGTGCCGACGAAGCCCCCGGCGACGGCTCCCCATGCGTTCATGCTCGCTGTCCCTTGCTAAGCGAAACAGCAGCGTTGATCAAGCTGAGATGGACGAGGCCCTGCGGCGTATTCCCCAGAAATGCTCCCGTCGAGCGGTCAACCTCCTCGGCGTAGAGACCGACGTCGTTGGCCAGGCCCACGAGCTCGCGCATCGCGTCGCTAGCCTCGTCGAGCCGCCCAGCGCGAGCGAGTGCGTCGACCAAGAAGAACGAACAGCACAGGAAAGCGCCCTCGCCACCGCTCAGCCCGTCCTCGCCGCTGTAGCGGTAGAGCAGCGGGCCGCTGCCCAGTCCCTCCCGTACCGCATCGATCGTCGAGGCCATCCGGGAATCGCCGTCGTCTCCGTAGCCCATCAAGGCGCCAAGCAGCAGGCTTGCGTCGAGGTCCCGGCCCCCCGCCGAACGAGCGTAGCTGGACAGCTCGTCCGACCAGCAGCGGCTGTCGATGAAGTCACGAATCGCGATCGCCTCCGTGGCCCAACGCGCGGCATTCCCCCGCGGAAGCCATCCCGCCTCGGCCATGCGCACTGCACGGTCCAGGGCCACCCAGCACATCATCTTTGAATGAGTGAAATGCAGCGGTTCGCTGCGCACCTCCCAGATCCCACAGTCGGGCTGGCGCCAAATCTCACACACGAGATCGGCGATCTCCGCGAGCCGGCGCCCGGTCTCACGCTCAAACCCACGGCTCGCACTGGCGTAGAGCCAGGCTGTCTGCATCAGGTCGCCGTAGATATCGAGCTGCTGTTGCTCGGCAGCCCCATTGCCCACTCGTACCGGCCGCGAGTCGCGGTACCCGGAAAGGCCGAGGGCGGTCTCCGGGGCCCTCTCGCCACCGTCGAGCCTGTATAGAACCCGCAAGCGGGGATGGGTCAGCTGCGAAGCGTGGAGGAGCCACCAGAAGAACGCCTCTGCCTCACGTGGGCAGCCCAGCTGCATCATCGCGTCGAGCATGAACGCCGAGTCGCGGACCCAGCAGAAGCGGTAGTCCCAGTTGCGCTCGCCGCCGATCTGCTCTGGCAGCGATGCGCTGGCCGCAGCCGCGATTGCGCCGGAGGGTGCGTGGATGAGCAACTTGAGAACCAGAGCGCTACGAATCACTGCCTCCCGCCACGGTCCCTCGTAGGTTCGGCTTGCCGCCCAGTCGCGCCAGAAGGCGAGCGTCGCCCCAACGCGAGATTCGACCTCCGTCCGTGACGGGAAGACAAGCGGCTCTTGGTGGGCTGCGCTGAGGACGATCAACGCAGCCTGGCCCTCAGGCGCCACGAAGCATCCGGAGATCGAGCGCTCGTCAAGGGTCGGATCGCCGGCCCCCCAGGCCGACAGAGCAAGGGCGTCCTGCCCGCATGTCGCAACGGGCGTCTCGCCTCGAAGCCCGATGTGCGGCCTTCGGCTCCCGTAGGCAAAGCGGGGCTCGACCCGCCAACGAATCGGTACGCGTCCTGCTACCCCCTCCACTCGGCGAGCAAGCTCGCGGGACGGCGCCAAGCCGACGCCGGGTAGCAGCATCGCGTCGATCACGCGCACCACCCCCTCCCCCGTGATGAAGGTCGTCTCGAGCACGTTGGTCTCGGGCAGGTAGCGGCGCTCGGTGGTGAACGGACAATCGGGAGCGAGCTGAAAGCTTCCGCCGCGCTCGGCGTCGAGCACAGCCGCGAAGACGCTGGCCGAGTCGAGGTTCGGGAGACACAGCCAGTCGATTGAGCAATCGCCCGCAATCAGGGCGACCGTACGCCCGTCGCCGATTGCAGCGTAGTCGCGGAGCGGGGCATATCCTGCGCTGCGCACGACGTCAGCCTAGATGACGGCGTGCGCGTGGAGTGCGATGCGCATCACCGGGGCGACCATTGGGTGGTCCGGTTCTCACGCGGCGGGCCACGCGACCGGACGCTCATCGGACTCGACCCGAGCAGCCGACTTGCGTGGCCGTCCTATGTCAACGGCTGGTCCAAGCGCGACCTCTGAGCTAACCGTCACCGAGCCAACCTCGTAGTCCACCTCAGGGGCGAGGCTGTGGCCGATAAAGCAGCGCTCATGGGCGAAGATGGCCGTAGCCTCGTACTCCTCCTGACGCTCGGGTGCGCCGCCCAGGATGGTCGGGCTGACGAGGATGCTCGCGAATCGTGTCTGATGCGGAAAGCCGGTTACAGTGCCGCTCGCGGCGACCGCGACAGAGTCCACAGGAAGTCGAACGCGCCGCAGCATGGCGAAGAGTGTCGCCGTGTAGCAGGAAGAGACAGCGCAGACCAGCAGCTCCTCAGGGCTTGTCCCAACGCCGCGACCGCCCATCGATTTCGGACCGGACAGCTCAACTGCGAGACCGTCGGCTTGGACCTCGCCAGCACCATCACGTCCGGTGCCCGACCATCTCAACTGAACATCAAAACTCAAGTCGCCCATGGCCGTCGCTCCTTTCCTATTCGCCCAGCGCGAAGCGTCGAGTCGGCATTGCGTCCCGACGTGGGCCGCCGAGCGAAGCGGCTACCGAGATTTGCTCTGACTCGCTTCGTGGATTCTGATGCCCTCTTAGCGCTGGGATGCCCCGCCCTCTTACCCCCGTCGTGCTGGGTACGTCGAAGGAGGGCGAGCCGGCGTCGACAGCGAAGTCAAACTCGGGACGTCCGATCGGGCCCCCAGCGCCCCAGATCGGCTGCGGAGAGTGCTTCGAGCAGCTTGGGTCGCCACGTCTGGGTCTCGAGCTCCGATGCCGAGGCCGGGGTGCCGGGCATGCGCGCACGTCCTGACGACGCTACAGGCAGAGGATCGCGAGAGCCCGCGCACGCTGCTCTTGGCAACCTCAGCTGAGCGCATGAGTGCTCAGCGGTTGAGGCTCTCTGTCGAGGACGCCGCCGATCGCATAAGCGAGGCGGTTCGCGAGCAATGCCTGGAGCGCGCCACAACCGGCGATGGCCGTCAGGCAATAGGGCACGCGCGCTGGCCGATTCTCGCTTCGCGCGTAAGCACAGCCTGGACACTCCGCCGCAAGGCGCCGTCAGATGGGTAACAGTCCCCATTTCCAACGGCCCCTTCGAAGCCTATGGTCGCTATCTAGAGCTACCACCCGGCCGAGCTCACCGTTTTTTGGCGGGGCGGTCGGTCCCCAGACACTCCCAGGAGGTAACGAGATGGCTTGTCAGATCCCAGATCGCCCGGGCCGCGGCCTTCGTTACCGACCGCTGAGCAGCGGTGCGCAGCAGGCCAAGGCAACAGGCGCAACGGCGAGTCGCCCTGACAACGTTGGTGTGCGCCAAGAGGCGGCAGACCGACGTCGTGCCGCGCCCGCCCGTTTCGAGCCGGACTCGCGGATGTGGATCGACCGCCTACGAGCCACGGGTCCGGAGCGCGATGCCGCGCTCGTCGAGCTGCACGCGCTGCTGTTGCGGGCGGCCCGCTTTGAGATAAGCCGACGAGCGGCGTCGAGCAGACTGCGCAGTGGGGACTTCGATGACCTCGCCCACCAAAGTGCGGACGACGCGCTTGTGGTGATCCTGCGGAAGCTCGATGAGTTCCGGGGCGAAAGCCGCTTTACGACGTGGGCGTACAAGTTTGCGTTGTATGAGGCTGCGGCCAAGGTGCGCAAGCACGCCTGGCAGGGACGTGAGATCCCACTCTCCCCCGAGGCGTGGCCCCTGATCGCCGATGATCACCAACGCACCGCTCAGCAGGCAGTCGAGACGACGGATCAGCTCACCGCGCTGCGCGAGGCGATCGAGGAGGACCTGAGCCCACATCAGCGCGAGGTGGTCGTAGCGCTCGCGTTGAACGAGGTGCCGATCGACGTCCTCGCCGAGCGGCTCAAGACGACGCGCGGCGCTCTTTACAAGACCCTGCACGACGGGCGGCAAAAGCTCAGAGGCGCGCTCGCGGCGCGCGGCGTCGGCCTGAACGAGCACGAGGCGCCGCACTCGCACGAGCGAGGAGCGTACGAGGGCCGAGGTGGCCTCGCGGAGGCGATCACGTAAGCCCGACGGCGTTTCGTGACGCCGAGAAGCTGAAGACGATCTCAGTGTGTCATGTCCGGACGACCGTCGCTTGGTAGCGGACTCCAGACGAGCGGCCCACGAGGCCGCCGATTTAGCCAATCGCCCAGCGGCGCCGGTGAACGGCCAGCCCTACGCCTAGCGGCCGCGCCCGGGCGTGAGCGCTACGGGCCTGAGCGCTAGAGAGGCCAAGACGGGGTGCGCCGCGGGACTCAGGCCGCACGCGTGCGCCGCGCGCGCTCCACGCGCTTCGCACCGGCTCGACAGAACCTAAGCGACCTGAGACATGGGCGAGCGTTCGACATTTTCGCTGGTTGGCGCGAGCCTGGCAGGCGTCGCGACGTCACGGAGGAGCTACGTGCCACTGCTATTGACCGGCACTAGGACGGATCCACGCTGAGCCCGGGCGACGAACGAGCCATCGCCGCTCGCCAGGGCCTATCGGCAAAGGATTCCCTACGTGCAAGACGCAGGTTCACGAGCGAGCCTTTCTAACGAGCAGCAGCCGAGCGAGCTGACGAACGCCACCCGGGAGTCGGAGCGACCTAGCCCCGTCGCGCGCCACGCTCGGCACCGGGCGGCGTCCGGGTGCGAGAGTCGCTGGCGACGGGTTCCGAGGCGCGTCGAAATTCGGATCCGGGGATCCGAGCTCGCGGTTCACTACCTCCGAAAGCTCGCCGACTGAGACGAGGCGACCGGGCGACCGCCAAGGGCCGCGTGCTTAGCGTCGGGGCGCTGGATCGGAAGCGACGAGGCGTAACCCGGCGTGCGCTGTGCAGACGCACCCAATCAGTCGACGCGAGCGCCAGCGCGCCCGGGATTCGCCAACGCGCCCGGGGTTCGCCTGATTTCCTGAGATCAAGCGGCGCTTAGGCGGCGATGCTCGCCGTCTCCGCGTTAGGGCCCCCGTCGCCGGTGCCGGCGATGGCGAGGCGAGGAAGCACGAGCAGCGAACAACGTGCGTGACGCTCGAGGTAGTCGCAGGTGCTGCCAAGAACCAGGCGCCGCACCGCGCCGTAGCTGCGGGAGCCGACTACGAGGAGATCCACCGTCTCGCTGAGAGCAGCCAGCTGTTCGCCGGCGGCCCCATACACCGCGCGACCATCGACGCCGGACAGTTCCTTCATGCGGCTACCCGCTTCGGTGAGCGCCAAATTCAGATACTCGCCACCAGCGTCGACAAGCCCGTAGCTCGGCATTGAGACAACTTCGAGTGCCTCGACGGTAGCTCGCGTAGGGGTTGCCAGCGTCCGAGCGAGTTCGAGCGCTGCCTCGCTCTCGCGCGACCCGTTGTAGCCGACGCCGATACTGGCGATAGGCACCGGATACTTCGAATAGCCGCGGGCGGCGACCGCGACCGCACAAGGCGCACCGTTCAGCGCGGCGCGCGTGTCATCGCCGAGCACCACGCGGCCAAAGACGCCGTGATTGCAGGAGCCCACCACCAGCAGGTCGGCGTTCAGGTTCTCCGCGTGTTGGTGCAGGCCACGCCCTGGGCTCATAGAGGCGATGCTGATGAGGTCCGCGCTTACCTGCGCCAGAGCAAGCTCGCGCTCGAGCAGCTGCTCGGACGCGGCACCTTCCTCTGCAGACAGCCCAGGTGTAATGGCGTGTAGGGGATGGTGTTTTCCCGGACGCACATGAGCGAGGGTGAGCCTTCCTTCCGGACCGGCGAGAAGCGAGGCAAGGCTGATCGCGTCGCGGCCGTTGGGGCTGCCGTCTACTCCAACGAGGACGTTCTTGAACATGTCGCCTCCTCAAATGGTCGTGCTCACGACGATAGGTAGCCGACGACGGGTTGCACATGGGCAGTGGCACCCATTCGGGAGCCGGCCACGCTGCCCGAGACTCCGTCTATGGCGCATGTGCAGATCGCCTACCATCGACCGACCGGTCTATCTGAACACGAGCTTCGCTCGTGGCTTGTCGGCCGAGCCGGCTCACTTATGTCGTTGAGACTCGAGCCGGCCGGTATGGAGAGTGATCGTGGCGTCGTCCACGTCACCGTCGGAGAGTCGTTTCCACCAATGCTCGCCCAGGATGCGATCGGTGGCCTGGTCGGTGACATGCGAATGCTCGGCCTGCGGCCTGCGATCCTTCCGAGCGCTTAGTAAGGCCGCTCGGGGCCTACAGCAAGCATCTGAACCGTTGCGCGTGGTCGTGAGCAACCGGGTTCTGTTCGACGAAGCGGCCTGCAAGGGTGATCGCTAATCGTGATTAAGACCGCGTCGGCGTTTCATTGTGCAGCCGAGAGTAGGCGTTCGCCGAGCGCATGCAGCGCGGCTTCCGGAACGGCCTCTTCGATGAGTGGGAAGACCTCGTGCTCCTCAAAGCGCACGTGAGAGGCGAGTGTCTCTCCAAGCGCATGCAGTGTCGGAAGGGACGTGTCTGTTGAGAGGCATTCGACTGCGCACCGGATACGCAGGTGATCGACCAGGACCCTGAGGATCATGGAGTTTTCCGGTTCGACGTGGCCGGCACACGCCGGCAGCAGGATCTCCTCCTCGAGGCGGAAGTGCAACCTCTCCTCGAGGTCCCAAACGGCGAGAAACGCCGCGACCGCCTGCTGGGAGGTCTCCGAGGTCGCTCGCCGCAGGCGCTGAGCGACCGCGAGGGTGTGCTGGTGGTCTCGCGAGAGCGGGGCGAGGGCGGGGTGGCGTTTCACTATCGAGCTGCAACCCGGGGACGCAGGGCTCTGATCGCGAGTGCGAGAATCCGTATCCCGAGCAGAGTGAGAACGCCGAGCAAGACGACGCTGGCGGGAGTGCCCAGCGCAGCGAGCCTCGACGCATGAGAGACCGCCAAGGCGCTGATACCAAGGCCTGCCGAGAATGCCAGCGCGGGATCGCGCCGAGGCGCCGGGACCGGCATCGTCCGGCTGAGATGGCGCACTCGCGCGAGGACCGCAAGCAGGTGCAACAGCGCGCCGCACACGGTTAGCCCAACCCAGCCCACGAGCAGCAAAATCGCCAGGACGGTCCGCTCAGGGCCGAGCAGCGGCTCGCTGGGACCTTGGTCGATCGTTACAACGAGGGCGAAAAGCAGACCGGCGGCGAGGAATGCTTGCGCTAGACCGATCAGCAGCGCCGGCAGCGTCAGCGGTCTTGCGGCTGAGCGCAGGGAACCCGCCAGGTTCACGGCGAGCAGGAAAGCGGCCGAAACCAGCCCAATCCAACCCACGGCGATCAGGAAGCTCAGCGCGAACGCCGCACCGAGCGCCAACAGCCCTACGCCGAGTAGCCACAGCAGAAAGGTAGGGCCTTGCAGGGCCGGGAACCGCAGGCGCGTCTGCGTCAGGGACGGGAAGAACGTATGCAGCGTCCCGACGATCGCCATACCGAGCCAGCCACCTACGTTGAGGGCTAGGTGCGCGCCGAGCAGACTCCCCCAAGACCAGCGAGTGCCACCCGCGAGAAGGACACCGACGAGCGCGCCCACACCCAAGCACGCGGCGGAGGCCTCATACCAATGGACGGCCCAGCGCGCCCGCTGGAGTGAGCGACGCTGCATTCCGCGCAGGGCGGCCGCGAAGAGCACCAGCCCGATTCCGATCAGCGCTCCACCCACGTACACGAGTGGCCCGGTGTCGGTGGGGACACCCACCGACACGAGCAGCGTGCCGCCATTCCACGCCAACAGCTGCCCCGCGGCCAGCCGCCGCGACGGGGGGTCGGTCGCCAAGAACGCGCAGACGAAGAACTGTCCAACGCCGAGAATGAGCTGTGATACCCCACCGAGCAGCGAAAGATGCAGCGCGAGCCAATGCAGCCAGTCGCGGCCCGTGACGGAGTAGGCAAGCGCGGCGCCGGCTGAGGCAAGCAACAGGATGATCGCCGGACGGAAGAACATGCTGACCAGCGCGCTGGGGCGGCGCGAGGAGGGATCCAGCGGACGTGGACGACAGCGACGCCCGACCGCTCGCACGTCCGCAGGCGCCCGATCCGGGACGGGGAGCGTCACTTCTCGCTCTGCTGAGCCGCTATCCCGGTGAGCTTGACCAGACAGCCCGCAATGCGAGGGTCGCGCGGCTCGAAGCCGGCGAGCTCGGCATCCGGCGCCAGCACATCGAGCAGTCCGCGCGTAATGCCTCTATGCAGAGTGCAGATGACCGGCTGGTTCTCGCGGACCGCGTCCACGTACGGGCAGTTACATAGGGCGATAGTGAGATCCTTACCGTCGCGCGCCCGCACCCGCGGCTGAAACCCCTGAGCTGTCAGGGCCGTCGCGAGCGCGTCCTCTCCCGCCGTTCCCTCGCGTGGGGCCAACTCTCGTCCGATCTCGCGGCCGGCGTTCTCGATCCCGCGCAGGCCGCGAGATCCGGATCCCGTCGCGCGGGCGAGCCATCGAACGAGGTCGGTGTAGGCGCGCGGCGATCGCCCTCCGGGAGTGGCATCGGGCGCGATCTTCCAGGCATCGCGCGGGCGACCACGCGGCTGAGGATCGCTCGCGCGCGAGACCAGTCCGTCTCGCTCCATGCGCTCGAGGTGCAGGCGCACACCGTTGGGGTGCAGCCCGACCTGCTCGGCGAGCTCAGCCGTACCAGCGGCCCGCCCAAGCTCCCCGAGCACCGCAAACAGGCGCGCTCTTGTGGGCTGGGAAAGCGCATCATCGGGACCGAGAACGGATGGCTGGTCGATCATCACCGTGATTTTACACAGGCGGGCTAAGAAAAGCGGGATGCCCGGCATCCCCTCGTGGGGCCTCCTGCGGAACAGCCATCAGAACCCTCGGCACGACTCCGTCTGTCTACCCGAGCCGTAGATCGGTGCAGCAGCTACCGCTCTCACCCCGCCCGCGAAGTGAAGCGAGCCTGCGTGGTACGATTTCTTCCAGTACTGATGGGAAAAGCCTAACCCGAGAAGGAGCTAGCTTTTTGACCTACGTGATCAATGAGCCCTGCATTGGCACGAAGGACAGCTCCTGCGTGGACGTCTGCCCGGTCGACTGCATCCACCCGACACCCGACGAGGAGGGTTTTGTCGTGGCCGAGCAGCTCTACATCGACCCCGCCGAGTGCATCGACTGCGACGCGTGCGTCGAGGCGTGTCCCGTCGATGCGATCACTCCCGAAGACCAGGTGCCGCACGAGTGGCATCGTTACATCGCGATCAACGCCGCCTATTACGAGCGAGTCAACTCGTGATCGCTAGCAGCACTGTCTCTAATCTTGACCTTGATCAGGCAGGGTAGCGCTGATGAAATCCAAGATGCTCGTCATGTTCATGGCTCTGCACGGATCCGCTATCGCGCTCGGCACATGCCTCGTCATGATGCTGACTCGGGCAGCGTGCGATCCCGGGCCGACGACCCCCGACGACGACGGTGCCGGTGCCCCCCACCCCTCGAGTCCGGGTCCGCTCGACGGCGCCCTCCAGCTTACCCTTGCGCGGCCCGCGCGGAGGCGCGTGCGTGAACCCGTCTGCCCGGGCGCGTCCTGGCATCGTCCGTGGCGCCGGTCGCACGCGAGGAGTGACAGACGACGGGTGCTGGGCGAGCACCCGGCGCATGCCGGCGATGGACACACGAGGCGAGCTGGGCCGACGGGACGCTTGGCCCGCGCCAGTACGATCACTTCCGGCAGTACGAGATCCACGCGACGATCGAACGCGAGGAGCGCCTGGGTTTGGACGTGGCGCTAGTACACGGGGAGCCGGAGCCAGCGACATCGTCGACCATTTCGCTGAGCGTTACACGACCGCGATTCGATTCGTGAACGTTGACACGACGTCCGGCTCTGACGTCCGGTCCGATCGGTGCGAGAACACGCGCACGAGCGTCGCGTGGAAACCGCGCAACCTGAGCGAGCGCAGGAGAGCCTGCTTGGCGGCGACCCACTCGCCGCAGCGGCGGCACAGCCCCGAGTTGAAGCTCCTTGCGAGCATCGCATTCACGTGCACGGTCGTCGCGTACGTGGCGGCGCTCGCCGGTCCCATGCCGGCCTGGGCGGGAATAATCACGCCCGAATCTGGGGGCTCATCAAACGCGAACAGCATCGCGGGCCTCTACCTGATCGTGCTGATCATCGCCGCGGTGATCTTCGGTGCGGTGGCGGGCGCCCTCGTGCTCTTCCTAGTGAGGTACCGAGCCCGTCGCGGTCACGTTGCCTCGCAAGTGAGGGGAAACACTCGGCTGGAGATATCCTGGACCGGCGCCGCCGCCCTGATCCTCGTGGTGCTGGCCGTGCTGACGTTCTCCCGGCTGCACGGAATGGTCACCCCCGCCGCGTCCGGAGACCACGCCGGAGCGGTGTTCGCAACGGTCGATCAGCCCTCGGCGCCGGGCGGGCATGCGCTGCACATCAAAATCATCGGTCGCCAGTTCATTTGGCGGTTTGACTATCCAAACGGGGCGTACTCCTATGAGGAGCTCACTGTTCCGATCAATATGACCGTTGTGGTCGATATCTACGCCGTAGACGTCAACCACTCGTGGTGGGTACCAAAGCTCGGCGGCAAGTTCGACGCGATCCCGGGCTATGTCAACCACACGTGGTTCAAGATCACCAGGCCCGGCGTGTTCGTTGGGCAATGTGCTGAGTTGTGCGGGCAGCATCACGCTGAGATGATCGCCACCGTGCGCGCGATCCCTCTCGCGGCCTGGGAAGCCTGGGTAGGCCGCCAGAAGCAGCTTATCGCCCGGGCAGGCGTCGAGGGCCAGGCCGCGCACGCCAAGCTGAACTCACAGACCGGCGCTGCGCAGGTCGAGAACCCTTAGGACATCAAGGGAGCTGTCCAAGAATGGCCACCCGCGCAGCCCCACTTCCGCAGATCGCGTCTCATCGCGTCGAGCGCGAACGACGCGACTGGACCAGTTGGATTACGACCACCGATCACAAGCGCATCGGCATTCTCTATCTGGCCACCTGCATGGTGTTCTTTCTCATCGGCGGTGTCGAGGCGGTCCTGATGCGCAGCCAGCTGGCGGTCCCGAACAACACGCTGATCAACGCCGAGCATTACAACCAGCTGGTCACGATGCACGGAACGACGATGATCTTCCTGTTCGTCGTCCCGGTCTGGGCGGGATTCGCAAACTACCTGGTGCCGCTCATGATCGGGGCCCGCGACATGGCCTTCCCGCGGCTGAACGCACTGTCCTACTGGCTGTTCGTCTCCGGTGGCGTAGTGTTCTACGCCTCGGTGTTCTGGAGCCCACCGGACGCCGGCTGGTTCTCCTACACCCCACTCTCGAACGGCACCTATTCGCCCACGGCCGGCCAGGACACCTGGATCTATCTGATCCACCTCACCGGCCTGGCGTCGGCGATCGGCGCGATCAACATCGTCGTGACCATCGCGACCATGCGGGCTCCCGGGATGGGCTGGGGGCGTCTGCCGCTGTTCTGTTGGGGGATCCTGACCCAGGCAATCATGCTCATCGTCGCGATCCCGGTGATCGGGGCCGCGGTAACGATGCTGCTCACCGACCGTCACTTTCACACCTGCTACTTCGACCCTCGCTGCGGCGGCTCGCCGCTTCTCTGGCAGCATCTCTTCTGGTTCTTTGGACATCCCGAGGTGTACATCATGATTCTGCCCGGGTTCGGCGTGATCTCCGAGGTGCTGCCCGTGTTTGCCCGAAAGCCAATCTTTGGCTATAAGGCGATCGCGGCGTCGACCGTCGGGATCGCGTTCCTCTCGGTACTGGTGTGGGCTCACCATATGTTCACCGCCCCGATTCCGCTCGTGGTGCTCGCCTTCTTCATGCTCTCTTCTATGGCGATCGCGGTGCCGACAGGCGTGAAGGTCATCAACTGGGTCGCAACGCTGTGGCGCGGGTCGATTATCTTCAAGACCCCCCTGTACTTCGCCTGTGGCTTTCTGGTGCTATTCACCCTCGGGGGACTGAGCGGCGTCATGCTTGCGATCTTTCCGATCGACTGGCAGGTCCACGGTAGCTACTTCATCGTGGCGCACTTTCACTTCGTGCTGGTCGCCGGAGCGGTCTCGGCAGTCATGGCTGCCCTGTACTACTGGTTTCCCAAGATGACCGGACGGATGCTCTCAGAGTCGCTCGGCAAGCTCTCCTTCTGGTTTCAGTTCGTGGGGTTCCTAGTGACATTCGGGATACAGCACTCACTGGGGCTGTCCGGCATGCCGCGACGTGTTTACACCTACAACGCGCACATGGACTGGGGTACCGACAACCTGATCTCCACCGTCGGGGCGTTCATCCTGGCCACCGGCGTACTCTTGACCGTCGCCAACGTCGTGCGAAGCCTCAAACACGGGGTCGCCGCCGGACCCGATCCGTGGAGGGCCAACACGCTAGAGTGGCTGACGACCTCGCCACCCCCGGTGCACGACTTCGACGTGATCCCCAAGGTCCTCTCAGTCGAACCGATGCAGGAGATCCGCGCACAGATCGCGGGCCAGTCGCGGGCAGTAGACCGTCAGCGAGCGGAGGCGAGGCACGCACGGAGCGTCGCAGCGATCGTTGCGCGCAGCGCCAGGAGGGACGCATGAGTATTGCCGCTGGGGCGCCAGGCTGGGGAGCGTGGTCGGCTGACCCCGCGGTGATCGGCGCCGTGCTGCTGAGCGCCGCGGGCTATGCCGGCTGCTACCGGCGGCTGGCGCGACGAACCGGACGACGATACACGGGGCACGTGCTTGCCTTCGGGGGAGGGCTGTGCGTCGTGATGGTCGCGCTGCTCTCCCCTGTGGATGAGCTTGCTGACCGCTGGCTGCTTTCGGCGCACATGCTCCAGCATGTGCTGCTCGCCGATATCGCCCCGGCGTTGCTGGTGCTGGGCATACGTCCGCCACTGCTCGCACTCGGGCTCCCGCCGGCGCTGCTACGTGTCCTTTCACCGCGTGCACGGTTCGGGAGACTGCTCCGCAACCGCCTCATGGCGCCGATCGCGCTTGGACTGTGGGCGGCGACGCAGTGGGGATGGAGCATCCCCACCGCCTTTGATTTCGCGGCAGCTCATCCTCTGGTGCACGCAATCGAGCATCTCAGCCTGCTTGGCAGCGGGCTGCTGCTTTGGACGGTGGTGGTCGACCCGCTCCCGGGTAGCAGTCGCCGGGCGCTGTGGTCGCGCCTGGGATATCTCGGCGCCTCGCGCGCGATCTCGGCCCTCGTCTGCCTACCGCTCACATGGATCGGCACGACGCTCTACCCCCGCTACGCCGTCGGCGCGCGCGCCTACGGGATCTCAGCCCTCACCGATCAGCACATCGCCGGCGCGGCCATGTGCCTGACCGAGTTCTTCGTGTTCGGCGTAGCCTTCGTGGTCGTGTTCTTGGACTTGCTGGCCCGCGACGAGAAAGCCACATACCTGGCCGAGCGAGCCTCCCGGAGCGCGCCGGATGCGACGGCCAGACAGCCCGTCAACGCCCGCTGATGTCCGCCGCTGCCCCTACCAGCCCAGATCGGGGCTCCTCACCCGCGGCGACCCAGCCCACGCTGGCGAGCACGAGCGGTGACCACCAGATTCTCGGTCTCATCCTGCTGTTCACCGCAGCGATTTTCGCCGTGGTTGGCGCGGTCTGGGCGCTGGCTGCCGTGGGCGGGTGGTGGATGTTGGCGGTGGCGTTCGCCGTGCACCTGCTCGCCAGTGCTCTCGTGCTCGCCGAGGTCTTCGCCGTCATGACCGACCAGTCGCTAAGCCACGAGGCGATCACTCGCATCACATCCTGGCGGCGAGCGCACCGAAAGACCGCGGCGGCATGATGAACACCCGTGAGCAGGTTACGCCTGGCCAAGAGCGAGGACGGCCTGGATAGGTGGCCACGGGCTCAACCGAGGTGTGCGATGACGTTCCCTACGCGGTCATCGACATCGAGCGGCGCACACCACGATCGCCGAGGTCTGGCTCTCCCCCCTCGCTGGTCACGTCCACTACCTGCCGGGGCAGTACGTGCTGTTGGAGGACTCCGAGCATCGGATAGCGCCACGGTCCTACTCGGTCGCGAACGCGCCGCGTCCTGACGGGGCGATCTCGCTTCTGGTCACCCGTGTGCCGGGCGGTCAGACCAGTTGTTGGATCACCGACCGACTGGCTGTCGGCGGTCTTGTGTCGCTGTCCGGCCCGTACGGGACGTTCATCGCCGATCCTGCGCAGACTCCCCGTGCGTGTATCTGGCGGGCGGCTCGGGTCTCGCGCCGATACGCGCGCTTGTCGAGGCGGCACTCGCCGCCGATCCCAAGCGCCGCCTGACCGTGGTGTTCTCCGCTCGGACGGAGGCTGACGTGCTCGACCGCGAGCGCTTTGCCTACCTTCAGGCCACCTACTCGGGCTTTCGGTTTATCCGTACGTTGACGCGCGGGAAAGGTCCGGCACCGCGTGGGCGCATACCGGCGCGGCTGTCCGAGCTGTGCGGTGACCTGGCCGGCCACGAGGTGTTCATCGCGGGCGTGTCCGGGTTCGTCCTGGGCTGCGTGGCCGCCGCCCAGGCCACCGGCGCTGAGCCCGCACAGATCCATACCGAGGTGTTCTTCGCCGAGCCTCAACCGAGGACCGGCACGGCACGGACCGCGGCGGAGAAGCAGTGACGCGATGGCCGATGGCCTAGATCGACGTCAGCCACGAGTTGCCATCGGGGGACGCTGGCTCACAACGCCCGCTTTGCTGCGTGACGCCGCGCGTAGAGCTTCTGCCTGATCGTCATCGCGCCGGCATGGCCGCTACCCGGCCACGGGGTAAGCAGGAGCAGCAGCCGCGTGTGCGAGCTTGCCGTAACCGCGTGACGCTCACCCGGTGCAAGCTCGACCAGCAGCCCCGCGCCGCCGCTCGCGCTCTCCCCGGCAGCCGTCGTGACCTCGATCGTGCCCTCGACCACGAGCACCCACGCGCGCTCGTGAACCTCATGATCGGACAGGGTCTCGCCCGCCGCGAGGTCTAGCGTGATCGCGCGCGCAGCATCGCTCGAGGAGAGGATCTCGGGTAGCCGCGGCTTAAGATCAAGGCCTTTGAGGTCCCAGCTGTTCACGGCGCCTCCTTCTCAGGGTCTGGAACACGCGATCGCTTCAGCTCGAACACCGGCCCGTGGGACCGGCGGGTGTCGGAGCGCAGGATACGGCACGCAGGCGTTTATCAAGCAGCGCGCTCGCCAGTCGACGAGGACGCCGACGGCTTCCGAAGGGTGATTGGCGTAGCCCGACCCGATCGTCGGAGTGCAGGGAAATCGGAGCGTCGGGTGGGCACCGACGTGACCGCAGTCGGCCCATCCGGTGTTGCACGGACTCCTCCCGACCGGTGGGCGGGCCTGCTGTTCTGCGGGGCCGCACGAGCCTCCGCAGGTAGGCACCACCCGCGCGGGGTGGAGTCGCCCTGCAGGGTAAGAACACGCCGTCTCGGACGCGCTAACTAGATATGCGAACGATGGTTCCGGGTCGCCCCGGCGTGGCAGTAGGCGCTCCTGCTCAGGCGGTGGGCTCGTCTGGAGTGCCGTCCCAGGTCGAGCGGCTTGCGCGATTCGTGGCGGAGTCGCGCTGGGAGGAGATCTCCGATGAGGCGCGCGAGCAGTTGAAGCGCCGCGTCCTCGACTCGCTGGGCTGCGCGCTGGGTGCGCTAGGCGCAGAAGTGCCGGCGATGGTCGGGGCGCAGGTGCGGGAGTTCGGCGGGGCGCCGCTGTCGACGCTCATTGGCTTTGGCAAGGGCGCACCTGATCGCGCGGCGCTTTACAACGGCACGCTCGTGCGCTACCTGGACTTCAACGACTCCTACCTGGCGCCCGGCGAGACGTGTCATCCGAGCGACAATCTGGCCGCGGTGCTCGCCGCCTGCGAGTACGCGCATGCCGACGGGCGCACGCTGCTGTGCGCGCTCGCGGTTGCCTACCAGGTCCAGAACCGCCTGAGCGAGGTCGCGCCGGTGCGCGCTAAGGGGTTTGATCACGCTACCCAGGGCGCCTATGCGGCCGCCGCGGGTGTCGCGCGGGCACTTGGCCTGGACGAGCAGCGGACCGCCAACGCGATCGCGATCGCCGGCACGTCGCTGAACGCCCTGCGCGTGACCCGCACCGGCGAGCTGTCGCAATGGAAGGGACTTGCCTATCCGGCCACCGCCTCCGCGGCGACTCAGGCGGCGTTCCTGGCGATGCGCGGGGTGACGGGTCCGCGTGAAGTGTTCGAGGGCAACAAGGGCTTCATAGAGGCTATCGCCGGGCCGTTTCAGATCGACTGGTCAAGCGAGGATCTCGAGTCTGTGCGGCACACGATCCTGAAGCGCTACAACGCCGAGATCCATTCCCAGTCGGCGATCGAGGCGCTGCTCGAACTGCGCTCCCAGAACCATTTGCAGGCAGGCGAGGTCCAGCGGATCGAGCTCGACACGTTCAACGTCGCCTACGACATCATCGGCGGCGGCGAGGAGGGCGAGAAGCACTCTGTCGCCACCAAGGAGGAGGCCGATCACTCGCTGCCCTACCTGCTCGCGGTGGCGCTCCTGGACGGCCAAGTCCTGCCGGACCAGTATCTGCCCCAACGAATCCTCGCCGAGGATGCTCAAGGGCTGCTGCGCCGCGTCGTGGTGCGACCGGACCCGGAGCTCTCGCGACGTTTCCCCGCCGAGCACAGCGCCCGTGTACGGCTGTTCCTGGTCGACGGGCGCATCCTCGAGCGCGAGCAGCACGACTACGAAGGCTTCCACACACGACCGATGAGCTGGGATACCGTGGCCGCCAAGTTCGACCGGCTGGCCGCCGGGCATGTGGAGCCGGAGCTGGGCGCCAGGATCCGAGATGCGGTGCGGCGTCTCGACGAGCTAGATGCCGAGGATCTAACACGGCTGCTTGCCGGTCCACTGACTACCGAGCCAAAGCAGCCGGCATGACCTCACAGGGCCTGACCATTGACGACCTCGAGCGCTGGGTGCTGTTCGGCGCGCAGTGGCACGTGGTGCACCTCTATAGCCACCGGGCCATCGTCGAGCTTTGTGCCTGTACCGGCGGGCCCGTCGAACGACTGGAGTCCCACGACCCAGCGGTGGTCGACTATCTGCGCACAGTGCAGGCCGACTTGAACCCGCCCTGAGACGAAGGAGAAACGATGACACCCGACACGCTAATCGCAGCCAACGAGCTGGCGTTCTCGTTCCTGCGCGCCAACCACCGTCCGTCAAAGCCGCGAACACGGGGCGTGACGGAGATCCGCGGTCCCTACTACTCGGCGATGGGCCCGCGTTACCTGACGGACGTGCTCGACACGATGGGCGAGCACGTCGATGCGCTGAAGTTCGCGGGCGGCTCATTCACCCTGATGCCCGAGAAGGCGCTCGGCGAGATCATCGAGATCGCCCACGACCACGACGTCCTCGTCTCGACAGGGGGTTTCATCGAGCATGTCCTGACGCAGGGCTTCGACGCGGTCGAACGCTACATCGACGAGGTCGCGCGCTTGCGCTTTGACATCCTCGAGGTCTCGGCCGGCTTCATCAGCATCCCCACCGACGACATGCTGCGACTAGTCGAGCGTGTCCAGCGCGCTGGGCTGAAGGCAAAGGCAGAGGTCGGCATCCAGTTCGGTGCGGGCGGTGCCACGACCCCACAGGAGCTCGCACAGGAGGGCACACGCGACGTCGGCTACGCGATCGACCTCGCGCGGTGCTGCCTGGACGCCGGCGCGTACATGATCATGATCGAGTCCGAGGGCATCACCGAGGAGGTGACGAGCTGGCGCACGGACGTGGTCGCCACGATCGCCCGCGAGCTCGGCCTTGAGAAGGTCATGTTCGAGGCCGCTGATCCCGAGGTGTTCGGCTGGTACGTCAAGAACTACGGCCCTGACGTCAACCTCTTCGTCGACCACTCCCAAATCGTGCAGCTCGAGTGCCTGCGGCGGGGTATCTGGGGTACCAAAAGCCTCTGGGGTCGCGTGGTCACATATCCGGGAGGTGAGCGAGGATGACACTCGACGTGAACATCAAGCGCGTCTACGATCCGGCGGAGCCGGATGACGGCTACCGGGTGCTGATCGACCACATCTGGCCACGCGGGGTCTCACACGAGCGCGCGCACCTGGACGGCTGGGCCCGCGAGCTGGCACCAAGCGACGAGCTGCGCCGCTGGTTCGACCACGTTCCCGAGCGCTTCGATGAGTTTCGCGCTCGCTATCGCGATGAGCTGAGCGACCACGCCGAGCTCTTGGAAGAGCTGCGGCAGCGTGCGCGTCAAGAACGGCTGACGATCGTCTACGCCGCCCGCGATCGCCAGCACAACAACGCCGTCGTCGTCCGCCAGGTGCTGCTCTCCGCGCCGCCCCTGCTCAGCGGTCGAGCACCGTCTCGATCAGGAGCGCGTGCTCGCCCTCGGGCATGACGTCAAGGGCCTCGCCGACCTGACTCGAGAGGTAGGGCCCACGTAGCGCCCGGAGATCTGGTCCGGCGGCCACCCCAAGGCGCCCGTCGAATGGTTGAGTCGCCCGCGCCCCGCTGATGTCTGCCCGCAGGTAGCGCTCGGCCGGAACTCGGCGTGCTGTGGGAGAGCCTAGGCGCGCCGACGGAGCGCGTTCGCTACGTGCTTGAGACCGTGGACTTGCTCTTGGTTGCTGCGGGGGCGCGGTCCTCGCTGTGCTTGAGCTGGTACCCGCCTGGTTTGTTCCCGGAGCCGTGGCCGTCGCACTCGCCGCGTGGACTGTCGCGACGGTGAAGCTCCATCAGCTGTGGAGAATGCGTGGCGCGAGCGCTCTCGACTACGGCGACATCCACCGTCGCGTCCCGACTGGGCGGTCACGGCGCTCAGTCCACAGGTCCGTGCCCATGACTGGGTGTGACCTCGACGACGAGGTGCTTGGTCACGGGCTGTTCGCTCTGTGTACTGAAGTCGGCGATCCCGCATAGGACGTTCAGCTCCGGCATGTAGCCGGCCGCGCAGCCGGGGGGGATCTCGTAGTGGACGGCGCGGTAGCCGTGCACCTTGCGCTCGGTCCCGTCCTTTGAGAAGCTCGTGACGTCGATGAGGTCAAACTCGCCGAGGCCACGGTCGCGCATGTCGTCCTCGTTCATGAACACCACGGTGCGTACGCCCTTCAGGCCACGGTAGCGGTCGTCGTTGGAGTAGATCGTGGTGTTGAACTGGTCGTGCGAACGGACCGTCGTCAGCAGATGACGACCGGCGTCGCCCGGCACCATGCCAGCGAACTGACGACTCACGTCATCAGGCAGGGGACTTCGAACGCTCCGCCGCCCTGTCCACATTCGCGGTCGGCGCCTGTGACGGATCCGCGAGCGGCGGCACCAGTAGTCGGTGACTCTCGATGATCGCGGCCGCGACGTCGGCGATCTTGCGTCCGTTGTGCTGTGAGTGGTTGCGCAGCATTTCGAACGCTGTGTCGGCGTCGACCGCCTGACGAGCCATCAGGATGCCCTTCGCCTGCTCGATCACGGCTCGGCGTCCGAAGGCTCCCTGTAGGCTGTGGTACTCGGTGAATCGCTGCAATGTGATGTCGATCGCACTTTGAAGCTCTTCGGGGGTAGCGTCGACGATGTACGCGAACACGCCACGCTTGGCCGCCTCATGGACGTAGGCGGGATCTCGCGCAGCGAGCAGGGCGATGACCGGACAGGACGCCTCGTGGACGATCTCGCCGATCAGCGCGAGCGCGTGTTGGGAGGAGAGGCCGAGTCCGACGAGCGCAACGTCCGGATCCTCTCTCGCGGTCATCGTGCCGACCTCCTTGACGTCGATCTCGCGCGCGATCACCTCATGCCCGAGCCCGGCGACGACCTCTGCGAGGAGCTCGAGTCGGTCGCGCCGCTCGTTGGCGATCAGGACACGAAGGTGCTCGATTCCGTTCTCAGCCATCGCCCGATCATGAGGGCGGGGCGTCAAATTCATGGGAACCTACGATACAGCCGCTCTACGGATTCTGCAGCCGCCGATCGCCCTCCCCGCGGGCGCTCCAGCGAACCATTCTGATCGCAAACGCGAGCGACGGCATCTGAACCCGCGGCGCTCGACATTGCTCGCGCAGTGGCCTACAAGATGCTGCATGACGTCCACGAGGCCGACCGCCCCGCTCGCCGTCCTGGACGCTGGGCCGACGTAAGACCTTCGGCGAAAGCGACGCTAGGGCTGCGTGAGCCAGACGACCCCTGTGATCGTTGATGCGGGCCTGTCGGCGCCGAGGCATGCTGCGGAAGCTCGCCGCGGTGCGTGGGGGCAAAGGCGAGCGCAGCGGACGACCGGTGACCGGCGGCGGCGCGCGATCGCCGCAGTGCGAGAGCAGCTCCGACGCACTCGCCCAGCGACACCCGAGGCGAGGACTGAGCACTCCCATGAGCGACGATGGGTGGCCAGAGCTGGCCAATAACTGCGCGCCCGCACGCTCGTACCTGCTCGCCTAACTGCGCTCAGCCTGGTCTCCGAGCTCGCGGGCTGCGCTGCGACCTCGCCCTGCTCACGGGTGGCTGAGGCGCGCGCATTTTCGCGAGCCTGTCCGTCTCGTGCGAGGTAAGAGGCACCTGTGCGGCCGACGCAAGAAGCACGATGCGCTAGATCGTGTGAGCAATGCGCACGCGCACGATCGTCCAACATGAATTGGAGGTATCGATGCCAATAGCGAGGAGAGAAGCAGAGATCGTTTGGGAAGGGCCTCTGGCGAGCGGTACCGGGGTGCTGTCGAGCGGAAGCGGTGCGCTGGGCGAGCTTCCGGTCACTTGGGCGTCGCGAACCGAGCGACCGGACGGAAAGACAAGCCCCGAGGAGCTGATCGCCGCTGCGCACGCCAGCTGCTTTGCGATGGCGCTATCGCTGATGCTGGGCGAGAATCGCACGCCGCCGGAACGCGTCGTGGTGAAGGCGGAGTGCACGCTTGATGAGATCGACGGCGCGCCGCGGATCACGACCGTCGAGCTGACGGTCCGTGCGCGCGTGCCCGGGCTCGAGCAGGCGAGCTTCGAGCAAACAGTCGGCCGTGCGGCCGACCTCTGCCCGGTCTCAAACGCGTTGCGTGGAAACGTCGATATCAGCTTGCATAGCGAGCTCGAGCGCTGACCTCCCGACTTGGGGTCCGGATTGCCGGGCCGCCACGCCGGACTCGGCGCTGTTGGTCTTGCGTGACGTGACCGGTGACCACGTCGGGCGGAGGCTGCTCTCGTCCGCGGCCGGCGTCGTCTACCGTCCGATGGCGATCGCCGAGCGGTTCTGCCGCAGTCGCGTACCGTCCGCTACGAACGGAGATCGTTGGTGACCGCGATGCCGACCTGATCCGCGGGGAGCTCGCCGAAGTCGGCGGTGGCCATAGAAGCCGCACCGAGCGTGACGCCCTCTACGCCGCGCTACTGGCCGCGGTCGGCGCGCGCAGTGAGCCCGCTTCCGCCGGGCGCTTGCGTGGACGGCCCCCAAGGACCGACTGCGATCCGCGCCGGCGGAGCCGCGACGAACGGGTAAACGCCCGCCAGCGCCTCTCATGCGCGACCGTGACTGTCCCCTTGCCGTCCGTCACAAGCAGTGGTATGGTTATTTTCCCACTAGAAGTGTGTAAAAGAGCTGAAGTCCACAGATGACCGGAATCGCGACACGTGCCGCGGCAGGCCACAGCTCCGACGCAGCTCCGACGCGCCACGCTGCGAACGGGCGACCTGCGAGCGTCTGCCGCCACGTCGTCGGACTGCCGTGAGCGCGCTCGCACCAGCGGCCGGGCGTACGCGCGACCCCGCGCCGCGGGAGCACCGACGTGCCTAGCTGCGTTTCAATCCTTGAGTACGATCCGGAGCTGGCGGAGGACCTGAGCGACGACGATCTGGCGATCGCGCGCCCGCAGCTCGTGGCAGACGTAAGACGGTACGCACGCGGGACGTGGACCTTTGACCCAGATGATTTCGACCATGTCGCAAACCTCGGGCTGTTGATCGTCAAGGGCCTGCTCGCGCGACGGGTCACGGTCGGCGACCATACCTCCGCCGAGCTCCTCGGCCCGGGTGACGTGCTGCAACCATGGCTGCTGATCGACGCTGATCAGTCGGTGGCCGTCCAGGTCGGGTGGGAGGTGCTCCAGCCGGTGCAGGCAGCGATGCTCCATCGTAGGTTCTGCGCCCTGGCAGACAAGTGGCCGGAGATCAAAGCCGCCATCTCACGGCGCATCGTTCGGCGTGCTCATCGCCTGGCGTTCCAACTCGCGATCTGCAACCTGCGCCCTCTGGACGATCGACTCCTGCTGGTGCTGTGGCAGTTGGCCGACCGGTTGGGCAAGGTGACCCCGGAAGGGGTGCTGCTCGACTTCCCGCTTACCCACGACCTGCTCGCGGCGATGGTGGGTGCCCGCCGCCCATCGGTGAGCGTAGCTGTGGGCCGCCTGACCGATCAAGGACAGGTCCGGCCTCGACCACGATCGAGGTGGCTCCTGCTCGAGCAGCCGCCCGCGGAGCTGCAAGAACGACACGAGCGCGAGAGCGGCTCCCGAGGGAGCTCATCGAAGGAAACTGCCGATGCTTGAGACGGATCGAGGCTCACGGCAGTCGGTTAGCGATGACGGACACCGATGGCTCGATTCCGGGTTTGCGCGATCCCTCCTCGTGATTTGTCATTGGCCGAACAATCGAGCTCATTTGCTGGAAACCCCGGGCTCGGCGGGAGTAGACTGGTCTAGCGGCGCCTCAACCGTGGGCGCGCCACGGCCATGCGGGCCGAACAATGCTTGGCCCGCGAACGATCCGCCCTCAGCAGCGTGGGTTGGAGCACTAGTCGACCTTAAACATCTCAGGTCGGCGCGAAGCTCACCCGCGGCCGAAGGAGGATCGAGATGGAGACGTATGTCGACGCAATCGGTGAGGGGCAGGCCGATGTGGGTGCGGCGGTACGCTCATCGAGCGCGAGACCGCCGAGCCCGTGGCCCCGACCGGCCTTGCGGCACGCACCGCCGCGAGGGAGGTCGCCTGCAAGGCTGAGGCGCCGGCTGGACGATGAGTCGCAGGCGTGGTGGGCCCGCCTGCACGGCCCCGAGGCGGAGCGCAATCGCGCCGCCGCCGAGCTCCACGAGCGCCTACGGCGCGAGGCGTGGTTCCAGATCCGGAGACGAACCAGAGGGATGTCAGCGTTCCCCCGCAGCGACCTGGACGACCTCGCCGTGGAAAGTGCGAGTGACGCGCTGCTCGGGATCTTGCGCAAGCTGGACGACTACCGGGGCGACAGTCAGTTCTGGACCTGGGCGCGAAGATTCGCCCAGCTCGAGGCGCCCGTCAGCATCCGTCGGCGCATGGGACACGATCGCCTCGCACATGATCCCGATCTCGCGATCATGGTTGCCGACCCCGGATGCTCACCGCAAGGACGCGCCGAGATTCAGGAGCTGCTGGACAAGATCACCGCCGCGATCGCCGGCCAGCTGACGGCGCGCCAGCGTGCCGTTCTGCTCGCAAGCGCGATTGACGGAGTCTCGACCGGGGCGCTCGCGATTGAGCTGGACGCCACTCCCGGCGCGATCTACAAGACACTGCACGATGCGCGCAAGAAGCTGACCGCGCAACTCGCGCTGACCTACTAGGCCGATCTACCTGGCCCAACGCCAGACGCTCGGAGCGATGGTGTCGATGCCCGACGAATCGCGCCCTTAGCGGACGGGCACGGCTGATCGTCGAGAAAGCCGCCTGGCGGGCTGGTAATCGGGGGCCTTACCGCGAGCGCTGACCCGGGCCAACCACTCAGCGGAAGGTAAGAACCCAGGACACAGGGACGCTAGTGGGCATATAGCCAATGCCGGAGTCGCGCGTGTTTCTCATGCGCGACTGGGATGATGAGAGAAGGAGGCGATCACCATGGCGTCCACCCCTGTTGAGGCTCCGCATCAGGCGCGCCAGTCTGCGAACGGTCACTCGCCGCCGGAAGCCCAACTCCGCGACGTCGGCGCCGCCGCCCACCAGGCGTTCTGGCTGCTGCGGATCACGTTCACCATCGCGCCGATCCTCTTTGGGGTCGACAAGTTCACCAACTGGTCGGTGCACTGGCCGGACTACCTGGCGGGCTGGATCAACGAAATCCAGCCGTTCGCAAGCGGGCAGGACTTCATGTACGTCGTAGGCGGCGTCGAGATCGCGGCCGGGCTGCTTGTCGCGCTCGCCCCGCGGATCGGCGCCTTCGTGGTCGCCGGCTGGCTGGCCGGAATCGTGGTCAACCTGTTGACCAAGAACGCGCCCCAATACTACGACATCGCCTTGCGCGACTTCGGCCTTATGCTCGCAGCGCTCACCTTCGGCCGGCTCGCCCTGGCCGTCGTGCCGGCGCGCAAGTCCGGAGCGCTGCCCGCCCGGCCCTGGTAGCGCACCGCCCGCCGGCGGGCGGTGCCACCCCGGATGTCGCCTCGCCTGTCGCGCCGCAGGCGACGTGAGGAATAAGGCGGTGCTCGCTCGCGCGTGTCACGGAAGAGCTCGAGCGCCGGGCGGCCCGGTTGAGCCGGTCCGGCGCGCCGCGAGCGGAGGGCGTGCGTCGCCAGATTCGGAGTCCGCGATCTCCAGGGTAAGACTTTCGAGCCGGGCGACGCTGGGGGTATATGACGAGGGTTGCCCTGACGCGAGTACGACGTACGGGTCGTGAATGGCGCTCGCGGGCTCCGTCTGCCTGCCAGGCTCGTGAGGGCTGCGCTGCCCCCGATCTTCGGCATCGGGGCGCTCGCGGCGCCGGGGGGGCTCCGAGCGATCGACGCGGAGGCGCTTACCGCGCGTGTCGGGGGGGCGACAGGAACAGATTGAGCTCAAACGGCGTGGGGTGCGGTCTCGGCGAACTCCCACCATCTCAATGGAAGCCAATCACCGGAGACAAAGCCGTCCACGGCTGTCCCCCCTCCGCTAATGGATACCTCGGTGCCGACCGGATAGGTCCGACCGGAGATGCCCATCACCGGGACCAGGAGGGCAACCACGCGAAATCGTCTTTGCAAGGTGACGTCGTCGGACATTGTTCCGCCATGAACAGTAACGGATCGGCCTTCGAGTGTGGCGGCGGAGGTGAACGGTGCGCGGGACAACCTTGAAGTAGCCACTACATACGAAATGGAGGCGGGTGAACCATGAAGGCTGTTGTCTACCAGGATCCCTTTAAGGTGACAGTCGAGGAGGTGCCCGATCCGACAATCGAAAGACCTACCGATGTCATCGTCCAGGTCACCTCAAGCGCGATCTGCGGCTCGGATCTGCACATGTACGAGGGCCGCACCGCGGCCGAGCGGGGCATCGTCTTCGGTCACGAGAATCTTGGCATCGTCTCGGAGGTTGGGGATGCCGTGGCGTCGATCATGAAGGGCGATCGAGTCGTCATGCCCTTCAACGTCGCGTGCGGGTTTTGTAGGAACTGCTTGGCCGGCTATACCGGCTTCTGCCTGACCGTCAACCCGGGCTTCGCCGGCGGCGCCTACGGCTATGTGGCGATGGGTCCTTACAGGGGCGGCCAGGCGGAATACCTGCGCGTGCCATACGCGGACTTCAACTGCCTGAAGCTTCCGGAGGGCACCGAGCACGAGACCGACTTCATCATGCTCGCCGATATCTTCCCCACCGGCTACCACGGCTGCGAACTCGCCGAGGTATCACCGGGCGAGACGGTTACGGTGTACGGAGCCGGCCCCGTCGGGCTGATGTCGGCCTACTCGGCGCTGCTCCGTGGAGCCTCGAAGGTCTTTGTCGTCGACCGGGTCCCGGAGCGACTGGCCAAGGCAGAGGAGATCGGGGCGGTCCCGATCAACTTCGAAGACGGCAACCCGGCCGAGCAGATCAAGCAGCAGGCAGGAGGCGAAGGGACCGACAAGGGCATCGACGCTGTCGGCTACCAAGCCCATGCTCAGAAGGGTGGCGGCGAGGCGCCGGCGATCGTACTGAACTCGCTCATCGAGACGGTGCGCGCGACCGGGATGCTCGGCGTTCCCGGCCTCTACGTCCCGGCAGATCCGGGCGCCCCGAGCGAGGACGCGAAGCGGGGAATGCTGCTCGTATCGATCGGCAAGTTCTTCGAGAAGGGGCTGCGAATGGGCGTGGGGCAGTGCAACGTCAAGCTTTACAACCGCCAGTTGCGCGATCTCATCATTGCCGGCCGCGCGACGCCCAGCTTCGTCGTCTCGCACGAGTTGCCGCTCGAGCAGGCCCCCGGCGCTTACGAAAAGTTCGACAAGCGTATCGAGGGCTACACAAAGGTCGTGCTTCACCCATGATCGCTTCCCAGCAGCAGTCTCGCGGGTGCATCAGTCGTGGAGCGAACAACAGCGGTGAACCAGGACAGGTGCGGCCATCGGCCCGGCTGACTTCACCCGCGTTAGGAATGGAGGTTTGCGAATGTCTACAGCAACGCTACCCGACACGAAAAAGGACGTGAGTTTGAGTGCGGCGCTCCATGTCATCAAGAGTGCTCGTCGATCGGCAGAAGCGATCGGCGTTGCGATGAACATCGCGGTCGTGGACGATGGAAACAACCTCGTCGCGTTCCAGCGAATGGACGGAGCATGGCTCGGAAGCGTCGACATCGCCCAGGGTAAGGCGTACACGGCGCGGGCGTTCAACATGTCGACCAAGGACCTCGCCCCGCTCTGCCAGCCCGGTGAGCCGCTCTTCGGAATTCACGCCAGCAACGACGGGCGACTGATCATCTTCGCCGGCGGCATCCCGCTTGAGCGAGACGGCGAGATGGTCGGCGCGATCGGCGTGAGCGGAGGTGCGGTCGAGCAGGATCACGTGGTTGCAACAGCAGGCGCGGAAGCGTTCTAAGCGGGCCCAAAACACACGATAGGAGGCACCAAAATGGCGATCGATTTCACACTGACGAACGAGCAGAACGACCTGCAGCGAACCGCACGGGAGTTTGCGCAGGAGGTGTTGAAGCCAGTGGTCGCCGCGGCGGATGCCGAGCCGGACACGCAGAAGGCCTTCCAGATGATGCAGCCGGCGTACCAGCAGGCGTACAAGCTCGGCTACGCGTACGGCTTCATTCCGAAGAAGTACGGTGGCCCCGGCTACTCGAACGTCGACTTCCAGATCGTTGCCGAGGAGATCGGCGTCGTCGATCCAGGCTTCGACTGCATCCTTCTCTGCAACGGACTGTCGCTGATGCCGCTCATCTGGTACGGGAGCGAGGAGCAGAAGCAGAAGTGGCTTTCGCTCGCGCTCAACGATCCCACCGGCAACTTCATCTGCGCCTGGAATGCCTCGGAGAAGGGCGGCACGGCGAACTTCGACCATCCTGACCCGAAGGCCGGAGTCGGCGTGACCGCCGACCTCGAGGATGATCACTACGTACTCAACGGACGCAAGTACTGGCCGTCGAACTCAGGCGGCTGGGACCTCCAGGGCGCTGACATCAACGTCGTCGTCGCTCGCACCGATCGCTTCGCCGGCGGCAAGACCGGGCTCTCCTGCCTGATCGTGCCCCGCGGGACCGAGGGCGTGAGTTACGGCCAGCCGCTCGACAAGATGGGCCAGCGGGTGAACCAGAACAACGATATGAGGTTCGTCAACTGTCACGTGCCCGCCGAGAATGCCTTCGCGGTCGGCGACGCCGATCTTGCGATCAGCCGCGACTTTACTTGGTCCGGACCGATCGCAGGTGTCGCCGCCGTCGGCACTGCTCGCGCAGCCTACGAGTACGTGCTCGACTGGTCGAAGACGTACACCGCGGCCGGCACCGACCCGATCATCCGTCACCAGATCGTGGGTTACACGCTGGTCGATTGCGCCATGCGACTCGAGGCGGCGCGTTACCTGTCCTGGAAGGCGGCCCACTATGCCGATCTCTACGAGGTCGAGAGCCATGCGATCGGAGCGATGGCCAAGATCTTCGGCGGTGAGACCGGAGTGCAGGTTGTCTACGACTGCATGCGCGTGATGGGCGTCAACAGTTACGACCGCGCGAACCATCCGCTCGACAAGCTCATGCGCGACGTCCTCTGCTTCCCGATCTACGACACGGGCAACATGGGCATGCAGCGACGCAAGGTCTGGGGCGTGTTGGCGCACCACGACTTCGACCCGCTGATGTTTCTCGAGAGCAAGGAGTTCAAGTTCACGAAGGAGATGGAGGGTATCGGGACGGTGACCGCACCCGAGCTCGCAGCAGCGGTCGCCTGAGCCTCACTCTTGACGCAGCCCGAGGCAACGTCCATCTCGAGAAAGGGACGGGGGCGCTGCCTCCGGGTCCGTCGCGATGCCCCGCAACCGGTTCTCGCCAGGCCCGCGAGCCGCGGCTAGTCGGTTGCCGGTTCTCGCCTCGACTGCCCGTCCACGCCGTCTGGAGACGCTCAATCCAGGCAGCCTTCAGGCGGCGGGTTAGGTACCGCTCTGGCGCTCCGCGAGAAAGAGGGCAAACCTTCCCGCGGAGGTCTCGAGGAACCGAGCGACCTCGCTCTCGAAGGCAGTCAGCTGTACCCGCACCTTTGTCACCTGGTGGGCGACGGAATCCTCCGGACTGCAGACGTGACGTGGGCGTTGCTCGGACGAAAGCAACAGACCACATTCGCGACAAGGTAGGTAGCCGATCAAGGTGTTCCTCAGAAGGGTCGCAGCCGCTTCAGACGGACACGGAGCCTGGCCGTCGTCGAGCGACAGTCTGCCCTCGTCGCAGCGGGGTAAACCTCGAACGACGGTATTTGCGAGCAAAGGCGGCCCCCAGCATCGCTCGAGAGTACCGAGATGCGCGCTGCTCGCAGCGACCGCCAAGCCCGCGATGGCACGCCGAACTAGCGCACGGCGTCGCGCTCGGCCTGCGCCGGCGGCGCCGGAGACGACGGCCGGCGGAGGCCTGAGCATCAACACGTCAGCCGCGTTCCAGAGCTCGTCGGTAAGAACCGGCGAGGCGCTGGCTTCGATGCTGAACGTCCCGTCGCTCGCCCGAGGGTGCCGAGGCAAATCCACCACGCACCGCGATGAGGCTCGTAAGAACGGTGGCTGCGGTGACGCTGAGGGGACATGGTCCGCGATTGTTTCGCAGCAGCGCACGAGCGGTGCGGTCCTACGGTCGATGCCCGCTGTGGGATGCCTTCGCCAGTTGAACGCGAGACGCGTTCAACTGCACAGCCTTACCGCGCACGATGGCGCCAGCGCAGTATGGAGACCCGCCGATGAGCAGTCGCTCTGATGGACTCTCCGATGATCTACACGGTCGGGCACTCCACCCGTTCGCTCGACGAGCTCAGCGTCTTGCTGGATGACGCCCACATACGCGAGCTGGTGGATGTGCGAAGGGTCCCCCGATCGCAGCGCCACCCTCAGTTCGCGGGCGAGGCGTTGGCAGGCTCGCTGCCCGCCCAGGGAATCGCTTATGTGCATGAGGCGGCGCTCGGGGGGTTTCGTCGTCCACGACCCGACTCACCCAACACGGGCTGGGAACACCCGGCGTTCCGCGGCTACGCCGATTACATGGCGAGCGAGGAGTTCCGTGGCGCACTGGAGCGCCTGCAAACGCAAGGGCGAGAACGCGGAACCTGCCTGATGTGCGCCGAGGCGCAATGGTGGCGCTGTCATCGTCGGCTCATCTCAGACGCGCTCGTGATCCGCGGCTGGCGGGTTCTGCACCTCGGGCTGCACGCCAAGCCCGTCGAACATGAGCTGACACCCTTCGCAGTGCGAGGGGAAGGCCACGCACTCAGCTACCCCGCGCCGCAAGCTCAGCTCGAACTAGAGACGGGCCTACAGGCAAGTTGATGCCTGGGTGATGTTGCCGAGCGCTTCTATCGGGGGCCAGATAGGCGACAGCCTTCTCGGCGGGAATTACTGCACTCAGTCGGTCTCGCCCGCAGGGACACAGGCGCCCGTCAGCGCCGGTGAGCCGCGTGGAGCGCGGGCCAGCCCACATACGTTGCACGGCCACGCGTGCTTCGTCGTGCAGTTCCACAGCGCGATGAGCGATGCTGACATAGCTCACCTTCTCTCCGAGCTGAATATGTCGACCTGTTTTCACCCGAAGCTGCATCCGGCCGTGGCGCCCCTCGGCTTCGTTCGCCTCGACTTCTACTCCGGCCTGTTTCTCCGCCGCGGCGAACGCGAGAGCGAATGGACGCTCGAATGCCGCACGTGGGGTCCGGCCGTCCCAGAGATTGTCCACGAGTGGCAGATCCTAGCCGCCAATGCCGCCCACCTACTTGACCCGAGCGTTGCGGTTCCCTCACGCGCCGAAGGTCCAGGCCGGCCGGAGATCGCACCGCCAGAGGCGCGTCTGCCGCGATGGCGGCACAGACCACGGTGACATGCTGGGCCACGAGGTCACCGACGGCTACGAGCCAGGGAGATGGAACAGGCCAGGAAGCAGCTTGCGGTTGGCAGGAGCGCCCGTCGCCCCGAACAGAATCAGCACGTGGTCCTGCGGATCGCGGCTCGCAATCGCGGGTCGAGAAGCCGCGGTCGCGATGAGACTCATCGCGGACGTTGCCCTGGCGAAGCGGGCTGTCTGGGAGACCTTGCGGCAGCGCTCACGTACACGTCGATCGTCTGGCGGTAGTTAGCGGCGATCCGCTCGGCCGCCGCGTCGCGCGCAAGGCGCCCGGCGAGGTGCTCGCTCAATACGTCCAGCCAGATGGTGCGACCGACCGCGAACCCAATGTAGCCCTCGACCGGCGCGGCGACGCTGAGCCAGTGCGCCACGCGATCGAGGTCAGCTCCGCGGCCCAGCACCACGCAGCTGACGTCGTCTCGTCCTCCCGCTCGGGCCTGGGAGAGAGCTCGCTCGCAGTCCTCGCGAGCCTCTAGGCCTTCGATCTTCCAGATGTCGGGCTCGACACCGGCGTCTTGGAGCTCGGCGAGCGCCCGCACGACGAGATCGGGCCGCAGGGCGCGGTCATAAGCGCTCTGGTCGCCCCCGACGTGCTCGAGCTGCTCCGCAGTGGGCACCACGAGCAACTCAAAGAGGAACTGGCGACCGTTCGCGTGCAGCCATCCCGACAGGCGCTTAAGCCGCGCGGCCTGGCGGCGGTTGAGCTCGGCGTCGCCATCGGGGTTGTAGCGCACGAGCACCTTGGCGAGCTGTGGGTCGAACGTCTCGATGTGCGCGGCGAAGTCCTCCCCAAACTCGAAGTCGAACTCCTCCTGGCCGGAGCGCTCGACGGGCATCGCCAGGGTGACGTGTCCGCGGCGTGCCGCGCTCGCGACGTCGGTGCCGAACTCCTCGTCGACGAGCAGCCCGCAGGAGTCCCGCGGCGCACCGTCCTCGATCGCGCGCGTGAACCCGTCGTAGATAAGCGTCTTCAGCTGTGAGATCCGCTGACGCTCCTGCTGAGTGGGTTCGTGGTCGATCCCCATCAGCCCCTTCTGGAACGAGCCGCGGTGGTCAAAGGAGAGCATGTAGAGCCGCTGGCGCCGGCGATCGGTCATAGGGGCAGCGCCTCCTGGAGCGAGGCGATCGCGTAGTCGGCGCCCGCCTGTTGTAGTTGCTTCACGTCGAAGTGATGGCTGCCCACGCCCACGCACTGGATCCCCGCTGCGTGTGCGCCCTCGACGTCGTGGGGTGTGTCGCCGACCACGATCGTCTGGTCTGGCGTCAAGGGCTCGCCGAAGACAAGTGCGGCGCGCGCAAGCGCGATACGTGTCAGCTCACCGCGGTCGGTGGAGTCAGAGCCGTATCCGCCGAAGGAGAAGAAGCGATTCAAGCGCGCCCGGTGGAGCTTGATGTGAGCGGCGGCCTCCAGGTTCCCGGTGACGAGCCCCAGCAGGTATCCGTCCTTGATAAGCCTTGGTAACAGCTCCTCTACGCCTGCCAGCACCCGATACCCCTCAGACTCCTCGACCGACTGATGCAAGTAGTGCAGGCGCCGCTCGAGCAGCCGGGTGAACTCCTTGCGCTCGGGTGTGCGACGCATGACCGCCTCGAAGGTTTTGCGGCCCACGGCAGGGTCGGTCATTCCGGTGTCGGTGAACTCGCCGATATCGGCCGGGATGCCGTAGAGCTCGTCGAATGCCAGCCGCCACGAAGCCGCCCCGGCACCGCCGGTGATGATCAGCGTCCCGTCGATGTCGAACAGCACGGCGATGCGATCCTCTGCCATCTTTCACCTCGGTCGGTGGTATTACCCAGGCTTCTCGACGTGGCCGCCGAACTGGCTGCGCATAGCCGACAGCGCCTGGTTGGCGAACTGGTCAAACCCCCGAGAGGCGAAGCGCGAGAACAGCGCGGTCAGCAGCACGGGCGCCGGAACCCCCTCCTCGACGGCTGCAATGGCCGTCCAGCGCCCCTCTCCCGAGTCGGAGACCCGGCCGGAGAAGTCCTCTAGCGTCGGAGACTTGACTAGTGAAGCGGCGGTCAGGTCCAAGAGCCAGGACGCGATCACGCTGCCGCGTCGCCACACCTCGGTCACGGCGGAGAGATCGAGGTCGTAGGGGTAATCCTCGGGGTGCTCGAGCGGCGCCGTCTCGGCGTCCGCCTCGCGGGTCACGTTACCGGCGTTGGCGTGCCGGAGGATGTTCAGGCCCTCGGCATAGGCGGCCATAGCGCCGTACTCGATGCCGTTGTGGACCATCTTGACGAAATGCCCCGCGCCGTTCGGCCCACAGTGCAGGTAGCCGTGCTCGGCGTTGCTCGGCTCGCCGGTACGGCCCGGCGTGCGGGGCGCCGCATCGACGCCCGGCGCGATCGCTTCAAATAATGGCGTGAGCCGCTCGGTGATCCGGGTCTCGCCTCCGATCATCAGCGAGTAGCCTCGCTCGAGGCCCCACACCCCACCGCTGGTGCCGACGTCCACATAGTGGATGCCATTCTGTGACAGCGCAGCGGCGCGCGCGATGTCGTCGCGGTAGTAGGAGTTGCCGCCGTCGATGATCACGTCATCGCCGTCCATTCCCTCGCCCAGGGCTCTGACAGTTCGCTCCGTGATCTGACCGGCGGGGACCATCACCCACACAGCGCGAGGCTTCTCCAGTGCGGCGAGGAGCTCCTCGAGCGAGCCGGTGCCGGTTGCGCCCTCGCCCTCGAGTTCCTTGACGGCGTTGGCGTTCACGTCGTACACGACGCACTCGTGCCCGGCGGGCATCAGGCGCCGGACGAGGTTCGATCCCATCCTGCCCAGCCCGACCATTCCCAGTTGCATGTGCGTCCTCTCCGTCCGGTTTGGCGTCGCTAGGGCAGGACCCGCTCGATCGGCTCGCGTAGCCGAACCTGATTGGGCTCGCCCTGGGTCATGCCGTCGAGCTCAGTCGCGATGGGAAGCGTGTGCTCGCCCTCGGGCATGACGTCAAGGGCCTCGCCGACCTGGCTCGAGAGGTAGGGAGCTAGGTAGCGCCCCGAGATCTTGTCGGGCGGCCACCACAAGGCATCCGTCGAGATGGTTGAGTCGTCGCCCGCGCCGCCGCTGATGTCTGCGCGCAAGTAGCGCGCCCGCCCGCCGGTCAGCAGCAGCCCCCGCAAAACCGGGTGGAACGGCTGCGGATCAACGTCGGCGCCCACCGAGGCAGCGATCACTTCGGCGACGGCATCGGCTTGCTGGGCCGCCAGGCCACCCTGCTTGACCGGGAAGGCCGTTGCGTCACCCGCGGCGAACACGCCTTCCAGCCCGGCGACCCGGCCGTGAGCATCAGTCTCGATGAACCCGTCTGCGCCGCAGGCGATGCCGCGCGGTCGTGGGCCGATCAGGCGCGGAACGGTGACGACGCGGTCAACGCGCAGGCCGCGACCTCGCGGCGCGATATCGAGCCATCCAGGACGAGTCGGTACCCCGTAGCTGCTCGTGTACAGGGCGACCCCTCGTTCGTCTAGGAGGCGGCGGATCGCGGCGCTGGCGGCGGTGCCGAAGATCGCGAGCGGCTCCTCCTCCGGGGTGATCAGGCTCAGCTCGACCTCCACACGCTCGTGCGCTTCGCACTCGGCCGCGGTCATCAATGCTAGGTCATATAGCGGCAGCGGCCAGCTCGCGCCGGGCGGCTTGACAAACGCGACCCTGTTGAACTTGCCCTCGCAGAGCTGATGCAGCAGCATCCGATAGTTCGGACCATCGCGACCACCGTGAAAGGTCAGCACCCCCTCTGAATGCCACTCGCGCTCGGGGTGGGCCCCCACGGCAAGCACCAGCATGTCGTAGGGGATCTCCTCACCATCCTTGGTGATTACGAGCTGCTGTCCGGAATCGACGCGCTCAAGAGCTCCGCGGTGCCAGGTAGCGCCGGCTTCGGCGGCGGTGTCCTCAAGCCGCAGGCCGCGTGCGCGCTGCGGCGCGAACGGCTGGTGGACGGACATCGAATGGTTGACGAACTTCAGCTCAGGCGCAAGGAGCGTGAGCTCCACGCGATCGCCGGCCAGCGCATGCAGCGCCAAGAGCGTCTCGAGTCCTGCGACGCCGCCCCCCGCGATGAGCACGCGCGAGCGCGGGCGCTCTTTACGGGGCCGGGAGATCGAACCGGAACCGGCCGCGGGGGAACTGCTCACCTCGGACGGCCGCGCGACCTGACCGCGTCGTCCCAGGGGGCCACCAAGCGCATGATGTCCGGCTGTCGCCTCGCGTCGAATCACTGCCTCCGCGCCGACGTGGCCGCCGTCATTGACCCAGCGTTCGACGCCCAAGCTCAGGTCGCCCATAGCGCCATCTCCTTCTCCTGCTCCGCGAGGAGGCGAGCGTGTCGGAGGCCTGCTGAGCGCAGCACGCGCTGCGTAAGGCCCAACCGCGCGATTGGTAGTTTCTCATGCCCTCTTAGCGCGCCACTCTCCCGCCTTCTTACGTCGTTCCGACGTTATGCCGCGAGCTCGATCACCCGTCCCTCGGGCCATCTCGACCTGCCCTGACCTCACGCGGCGGTAGGGACCTCCGAGCCTCCGAGGACGCGGCCGAGTGGACTCTGCCGGCGGAGTCATCATGCGGCGACCGCGGCCAGCGCCTGCACGTGGCGGGGCAGCAGTGTCTCTCGCGCGATGATCAGGCGCTGGATCTGTGAGGTGCCCTCATACAGCTGCGTGATCTTGGCGTCGCGCATGAGCTTCTCCACCGGGTAATCCTTGATGAGGCCATACCCGCCGTAGACCTGTACCGCGTCAGTCGTGACCTCCATCGCGGTGTCTTGTCCGCGCGCTGGTCGTTGACGGTTTCCTTATGACCAGTACTTGGTGCGGGGGCCGCGTGCGGGGCGACGATCCTTGTGGTCTGACTGCGCGGCTGCCGCTGCCCGACGCTCCGACGGGTGGCCGCTCCTCAAGCGGTCTTGCGGACGACCTGCTGACCGCGCGCGACGGCGGTCATAAGGTGGGAGATCGAGGCAGTCGTCCCTCACGTGACCGTCGGAACCTTGCCTCGCCGACCCGCGGATGGCCCAGTCACCTTTCAGTCCGTCGCGACAGGGCCAAAATGGCGTCGGATCAAACAGCTCGCTCGTCGTCAACTCGACCATCGGACGCCTGCACGTGCGCCCCGACCGGGAAAGTAGTCGCTCGCGACGCGTCGGCTACGGGCTCGCGGCTCCTCCAACACGATTGGCTGTCTGGCGCGCGGCGATCAGCAGCGGGTCGTACACGCCCGAGAACGGAGGTGCGTAACCGAGGTCGACCAGCTCGAGCTCACCTGCGGCCAGCTCGCTCCAAATAGCGGTGGCGAGCACGTCGATGCGCTTGGCTGCGCCCTCCACGCCCACGATCTGGCCGCCCAGCAGGCGTCCCGTTTCGGCGTGAGCGACGATCTTGACCCAGATTGGGCCCGCCCCGGGGTAGTAAGCGGCTCGCGTGCTGTCCTTGATCGTCGCGGTGACGACCGGCAGAGCGGCCGCGACCGCCTCCTTCTCGCTCAAGCCGGTGCGCGCGACCTCGTAGCGGCAGATCCTGGAGACCGCCGTCCCGATCAACCCCGGGAAGGCGGCATCGCCACCGCTGGCGTTGGTGCCGGCAACGCGACCCTGCTTGTTGGCATGGGTACCAAGCTGCACGTTGACCGGATCGGGCAGCAGCCGGTGCCGGCTCTCCGCGCAATCGCCAGCGGCATAGATGCCGTCGCATCCCAGACAGCGCTGATGGTCGTCAACGCGCAATCCGCCGGTGGCGCCCAGCGGCAGGCCGGCCGCGGCGGCGAGCTCGGTGGCGGGCCGTGTCCCGGTCGAGACCACCACCTGGTCGGCGGGCAGCTCTCCGGCCGAGGTGGCCACCGCGCACGGACGGCCGCCTCCGTCGGCCGCGATCTCCTGGACATCGGTCGACAGCAGCACGCGGATGCACGCGTTCTCTGCAGCCGCCTGGACGTGCGCTGCCATGTCAGCGTCCAGCGGCGGCATGACCTGGGCGTCGCGATCGACGAGCGTCACCTTCAAGCCGCGCAGCGTTAGCGCCTCGGCCATCTCCAGGCCCAGGTAACCGGCGCCGATCACCACCGCGCGGCGCTTGTCCGATCGTTCCAGCCGCGCCAGCAGGCGCTCGGCCGCGTCGACGGTACGCACCGGCTCGACCAGCTCCGCGCCAGGCACCGGCGGCGCGACGGCGACCGCTCCGGTTGCGTACACGAGCTGGTCGAAGCCCTCCCGCCGGTCCGCCCGCGCGTTGTGATCGCGGTAGGTCAACGTGCGCGCGCCGATATCGATCTCGGTCACCTCGCTGAGAGTCCGCACGTCGATGCCGGCTCGACGGAATTCGTCCGGGCTGCGAGCGATCAGCACGTCGGGGCCGTCGACGGTCCCTGCAATGAGGTACGGGATCCCGCACGACGAGTAGGACGTGTATGAGCCACGCTCGAGCACGAGGACGTCGAGCCTCGCCTCGCGCCTGCGTGCAACCGCGGCGGCGCTCATCCCGGCGGCATTTCCGCCCACGATCGCGAGCCGACTCACGGGGCGTATGTTGTCACCTACTGCTCGACCAGCGCCCGGCGCGCCGACCGGCGTCGTCGGCCGCCTGCGACCGCGATTGCAAGGTGAGGCCTCCGCAGGACGATGGGGTGACCCGTGCTCCAGAGCCAGGGCGTGGATGTCGCGGAAGCGGAGGCGCTCGTGGGGGGGTCACGCGGGTCCAATGTCAAACGAGCGCTCGGCGAGCGATCGCTATTAAACCGGTGACGCCGGGTGGACGGGCCGTCAAGCGCCCGTCGTCGCCAATCCTGCTCAGCGAGCCACCCCCCGGTTGCAGGTCGCGACGCCTCAGTCACCGCCGCGCGTTGGCATGATCATCACCGGACACAGCGCCTCGGGGACCACTCGCGAGGAAACGCTGCCGAACAGCATCGTCCGTGGCGGGCCGTAGCCGCGTGATCCCAGCACAATCAGGTCCATATTGCCTGAGCGGTTCACGAGCTCCTCAGCTGCCTTCCCGACGCCAGCCCGGATCGCGACTTCCACCTCGCCGCGCAGCGCGTCGACCACGCCCTCGATGGCGCGCCGAGCGCGAGTCTCGAGGCTCTTGACTGTGCCGATTGTGGATGTCGTGGTGACGAGCTCGACGCTTCCACCGGTGGCGCGTGCAATCCGGTATGCGACGCCGAGGGCATCCTCGCCCTCGTTCGTGGGGATCCAGCCCACAGCGATCCTCTGCGGTACGAAGCCGCCCTCGCTGCGATAGCCGCGAGGCGCTACCGCGACCGCACAGGGCGCTGCCCGCATGACGTTCTCGCTGACCGCACCAAACGCCGCCTTTGTGCGCGGCCCCAGCCGTCTGGAGCCGAGCACGATCAGGTCGGCCTCCTCGCCGCGGGCGAGCTCGTGCAGTCCCTGCGCGGGCGAGCTCGCCGACAGGGCGCGGAACCTGATCGCAAGCGCCTGGCTCACCCGATCACGCGCGCTCGCCAGCACCGCGTCCGCGTGTTCGGCAAGCTCCCGCGCGGCCTCTCTGGAGCTCGCCCTGAGCTCCTCGTCATACACGTAGACGACGGTCACCTCGCTACCGAGCGCCCTCGCGAGCCCGATCGACAGGACCAGCCCGTCGAGCCCGGTGTCCGTGCCGTCGAACCCAACGATCATCCTCTCGAACATCGGCGGCTACCTCCCCGGACCGCACGTCCACCCGAAGCCACGCCGAAACCCCGAGCGATCGTACACCCCAATGCCGGTGACGTGGCGAGCACGACCTGCTGGGCTAACAGCGCCACGCCACGACCAGCAGGTCTCAGGCGCTTGCTGCACAGCGTGCCGCGACACCGGGAGGGCGCCGGCCGGACCGCACTGGGACTCTTAGGAACTTATCGCCAGACGTGCCTGAAACGCGACTGATCGCCGTCTCGGCCGACCTTGGCGGGGCAGATAAGGCTTATCAGCATCCCGCCGGCATCGAAGGCGTCACGGCTTGGTTGTCGCTGCCGCCTCTTGGCACGACCATGACCGGGCAGTGGGCGTTGCGCAGCACGTACGAGGAGACGCCCCCGAGCAAGACGCTCTTTATCGGCCCGTATCCCCTCGAGCCAAGGACAAGTAGGTCCAGCTCCTGCGAATGCTCCACAAGTAACTTCGGGGGGGAGCCCCGGAACACGTGCGGGTCGACGGCTAGGTCTGCCGATAGAGCTTCCGCGAGACGCTCGGTCTCAGACTGAAGCTCCCTGGCTAGCACCTGGCTGACGGTCTGCGTTCCCCACGCACCGGCAGCCGTGCCTCCAAACGCCATCGGAGCGACCACCGCGAGCAAACGCAGCGAAGCTCCGCTGCGGTCGGTGAGGTCGGCTGCCCAGCGGACAGCCTGCCGGGCCTCCGGCGATCCGTCAAAACCAACCCCGATCACAGCTAGGCGAGCCTCACGGCTGGCGTAGTCGTTTGGAGCGACGGCGACGGGAACGGGTGAGCCAGAGAGGAGCCGCTCCGCAGTTCCACCCAGCAGCACCCTCCCGAGGCCCGCGCGGCTCGATGACCCCAGCAAGACGAGTGCGGCGTCGCTCCCGATCGCTTGGTCATGAAGCCCCGCAGCCGCCGACGTGGCCTGCCGTAGTTGGACGTCAGCAGCGCCCATCTCTGCTGCCAACGCAGCGACTTTCGCGCGCTTGGCTGCTGTCTGCTGGGCCGCCAAACGTTCAGCCTCGTCCGAATAGTGGACACTCGTCACCGTGTCGAGCTCGTCGAGGGTGTGCACGTAGACGGCCATCAGTTCGCCCGGAAGCGCCAGGGCGAGTTGCTGGCCAAGCCCGATCGCATCACGCGAGCGCCCGCTCCCATCGACGCCAACGATGAGCGGCCCATCACCGAAGAGACGTGGCGCCGCGTCCACGACCTCATCCTATGCTGGATCGCGACCCCACCCGATGCGGTGAGATTCCCTCGGGCGTATGCCCTACGGCAAGCTCCCGCTAGCGCCCATGCTCAGCGTCCGGACGGAACAGCCCCACGCGAGCGCGAGCCGGCAACCACTAGCGCCCATCCCCCAGCAAAGCGAGCGCGGCCCTCTTGAGTCGTCAGGCGCAGTCGGCAGACGTCGGAGGTCGGACCTGCGTCTCCGGGAGCCGCGGGCTGCCGGCGCTTGCCGTCCTAAGCCATCTTACACAGCCCCACACATTTCACCCTCGGACTCATCGCTTGACCCTTGGTAGGAACGCCTCGAGGCAGGCACCGCAGATGTGCGGTGCCTGCCTCCGAGGCGATGCGTGTTGGCTAGTCGCGACGTAGGAAGCCGAGACCGGGGGGATCGAACTTCGACGCGAGCCGAGCGAGAGTGAGGGCCGCGAGCATCAGACCGAAGTCGCGCAAGGCGATGTCGTAGTAGCCCGAATAGCTGAGCAGATTCACCACGATTCCAGCGAGCCACGCGGCGACCAAGTATGCGCCATAGCGAGGCTTGATCGCGACCGCGATGCCGGCGACGATCTCGATGACGCCGACGACGTGCATGGTGTGAAGCGCGCTCAGGGGGCTGCCGTCTGCCACCCACGGAGCGAGGTAACGCTCCCAGTTGACCAGCACATTGGCGAACTTGTCCGCGCCCATCACGACGGGCAAGACGGCAAATCCGATCCGCAGCAGAGTGAAGCTCTGGTAAGCCGGGTCGCCGCGGAGCCGGTCTAGCGTCTCCCGCAGAGGCGAGACCTCGTGTGAGATGGAACCTGTAAGGGGGGTACTTGACATGGTGCCTCCTTCTGAGACGCGACGTTGTGGGCATCGCTTCTCTTGGTGTAGCCCCCCGGTCGTTTCTTACCGCGGCGGCGCGATCGGTCGCGCGCCGCGCCTATGGCGGCGTAAGAACCGTGCCGGCGGCGACGCCAAACCGGGTATGAGCTCTCCTCGCGATCGCACGGCTTTCGTCCTCTCAGGGGGGGCAAGCCTTGGCGCCGTGCAAGTCGGCATGCTGCAAGCGCTGTACGAGCGTGACATCGCGCCGGAGCTGATCGTGGGCACCTCGGCGGGGGCCGTCAATGGCGCGTTTATCGCGTCGCGTCCCCAGAGCGTCGAGACCGCGACAGAGCTCGCGGAGATCTGGCGCAAGGTGCGGCGCGGGCAGATCTTTCCGCTCAATCCGCTCAGTGGCTTGCTCGGCTTTTTCGGGTCGCGCGATCACCTCGTCCCCGCGTCGGGCCTGCGCAAGCTCGTCGCCGAGCACAGCCAGCATCAGAGTCTGGAGCAGATGCCGATCGAGTTTCACGTCGTCGCGGTAGACGTGGTGACCGGCGAGGAACTACTGCTCTCGCGCGGTCCTACCGTAGACGCCGTGTTGGCCAGCGCGGCCATTCCGGCGGTCCTCCCTCCGGTCGCGTGGGGGAAGCGGCTGCTGATGGATGGGGGGGTGGCGAACAACACGCCGATCTCGCATGCTGTGCAGCTCGGCGCACGTGAGATCTACGTGCTGCCGAGCGGTCCTTCCTGCGCGCTCGAGCAGCCGCCGTCGAGCGCGCTCGGCATGGCGCTTCATGCCCTGACGCTGCTGACGCAGAGCCGGCTGATCGCCGACGTCGAGCTACACCGCGATCAGGCGAAGCTGATCGTTCTGCCGCCGCCGGGCCCGCTCGGGATCCAGCCGATCGACTTCGCGCACGCCGATGAGCTGATCGAGCGATCGCTGGCCGATGCGCGAGCGTTTCTCGATCGCGGCGGCGCCGGACGGCCGGCGATCCGGATGCGCATGCCTCGTCAGAAACAGGCGCGTACGGGTAAGAAAGGGCTGGCGCTGGCAGCGTAAAGGCATGCAAATGTTCAATCGTGGAATGGACATTTCAAGCGAGCTTGAGCCCGTCGTCGTCTGGCGGATCGGTCGCCTTCGCAACGCCGGCTTCTCCGCCTCGCTTGCTGACGCGGTTGCTCGAGACACGAGATACGACGTGCACGCGCTGCTTGAGCTGACCGACCGGGGTTGCTCCGCAGAGCTCGCAGCCCGGATTCTTGCCCCTCTAGACGACGAGTACGAGCCGTACGCATGATCCCACAGCGCCTCTCAGCGGTCCCCAGGACGCTGTCATGGTCCGGTAGTGTCGGAGTCGCGTTGACGGGTTCGTCAAAGATCACGCTGGCCACCGGCCGCGCCGAACGGGAATCTCGGGTGTGGATCGCGCGCCTGAGAGCCACGGGTCCGGAGCGCGATGCCGCGGTCGTCGAGTTGCACGCGCTGCTGTTGCGGGCGGCCCGCTTTGAGATTAGCCGACGCGGCGGCTCCAAAAAACTCCGTGGCGGAGACACCGACGACCTCGCCCACCAGAGTGCAGATGACGCGATCGTGGCGATCCTGCGGAAGTTGGACGACTTCCGGGGGGAAAGCCGCTTTACGACCTGGGCGTACAAGTTCGCGCTGTACGAGTCAGCCCTAAAGGTACGAAAGCGCTCGTGGCAGGGACGTGAGATCCCGCTTGCGCCGGAGGCGTGGCCACTGATCGCCGATGATCACCAACGCACCAGCCAACAGGCAGTCGAGGCGACGGATCAGCTCACCGCACTGCATGAGGCGATCCAGGAGGACCTGAGCCCACACCAGCGCGAGGTGCTCGTCGCGCTCGCGCTGAATGAGGTGCCGATCGACGTGCTCGCCGAGCGGCTCAACACGACCCGCGGCGCCCTGTACAAGACGCTGCACGATGCGCGCCAGAAGCTCAGAGGCGCGCTCGTCGCGCGCGGCCTAGGCCTCGAGGAACACAAGGAGCAAACGCCAGCATGACCAAAGCCTTCTCCCACGATCGAGGTCGACTGCTCGCGCGTCTGATCGGCCCCCCGGGACCTGAGATCAGCTGCGAGGAGTGCTTCGAGCAACTTGACCTCTACGTCGAGCTCGAGCTCGCGGGCTCGGATGCCGAGGCCGCCGTGCCGGGCATGCGCGCCCACCTCGAGGGCTGCCGAGCCTGCGCAGAGGATCGCGAGAGTCTTCACGCGATGCTCTTGAGCGAGGCCAGCCGGTAGGAAGGTTTCGCGCGCGAGCTTCGTCCGCAGCCAAGGCCGCGTTGGCTGCACCGAGCGCGGCGGCGAGCCCGCGACATCATCGGCGAGGTAAGACCATCGGCCCGCACGACGCTGACAGGACATGAACACAATCTCCCTGGCGGCGGCGCGCGACGGCAATCGCCATGTAAGCGACGACGACCGTCTGAACTCTTGGGCGCCCGAACGCCGGCCGCTGAATCGCGAGGCCGTTCAGCGGGCCGCCCGCGACCTGCTCGCCGCACTCGGCGCGGACCTGCAAACCGAAGGCCTGCGTGAGACGCCGAGACGGATGGCCGCCGCCTACGCCGAGCTGCTCACGCCCGAGCCGTTCAGCCTGACGACGTTTCCCAACGACGAGGGCTACGACGAGCTCGTCCTCGTCCGCGACATCCCGTTCCAGTCGTTGTGCATGCATCACGTGCTGCCGTTTTATGGCGTCGCTCACGTCGCCTACCTCCCGGCTGAGCGTATCCTCGGCCTCTCCAAGTTGGCCCGTATCGTCGAGCTGTTCGCACGCGATCTCCAGCTGCAAGAGCGCCTTACGACCCAGATCGCAGCCTGCCTTCACGCGGAGCTGCAGCCGAACGGGGTCGGTGTGGTGCTGGAGGCCGAGCACGTATGCATGTCTCTTCGCGGGGTGCAGAAGCCTGGCGCCACAACCATTACTTCGGCGCTGCATGGCCTCGTCCGCGACGACCCGCGCGCACGTGCTGAATTCCTCAGCCTGACAGGAGCGAGAACGCAATGAACGAGCAGACATTCATCATCGTCGGCGCTAGCGTTGCCGGGTCCAAGGCCGCCGAGGAGCTACGCGCGGCGGGCTTCGACGGGCGTGTGCTGTTGATCGGCGCGGAGTCCGAGCGCCCGTACGAACGCCCACCGCTCACCAAGGACTACCTGCGCGGCGAGTCGCCGCGGGAGAAGGCCTACGTCCACGAGCCGGGCTTTTATGACCAGCATCAGATCGAGCTCGAGACCGACGCCACGGTGAGCGCGATCGACCCAGCCCAATCACGCGTGACGCTCGCTGACGGGCGCACGTTTGACTACGATCGGCTGCTGCTGGCCACGGGCGCCGAGCCGCGCCGAATCCCGATCGTCGGCGCCGAACTCGACGGGGTCTATTACCTGCGCACTCTCGCCGACTGCGACGTACTGCGCGAGCGCCTGCAGGTCGGCGGCCGGGTGGTTGTCGTCGGCGGCGGCTGGATCGGCAGCGAGTTCGCCGCCTCGGCGCGCCAGCGTGGGCTCGAGGTCACCGTGGTCGACCCCATTCCGCTGCCGTTGGAGCACCTCTTCGGCGCCGAGGTCGGCGCGTTCTACCGTGACATCCATCGTGGCCACGGCGTCGAGCTGGTGCTTGGCGACGGAGTCGCGGCGTTCGAAGGTGAGGGACGGGTGACGCGCGTGCGCACCGCCGCCGGTCGCGTTATCGAGTGCGACTTCGTAGTTGTCGGCATCGGCGTCGCCCCCCGCGTGGAGCTCGCCAGCGGTGCCGGCCTCGAGATAGACAACGGGATCCTCGTCGACGAGAAGCTTCAGACGTCGGCGCCCGGCGTGTTCGCAGCGGGTGACGTCGCGCGCGCCTTCCACCCGTTCTTCGGCGAGCGGATTCGAGTCGAGCATTGGGCGAACGCGCTCAATCAGGGCCCGGCCGCCGCGCACGCGATGCTCGGCGAGCCCGTCAGCTATGACCGCATCCCATACTTCTTCTCCGACCAGTACGAGGTCGGGATGGAGTACTCCGGACACGCGCCCAAATGGGACGAGGTCGTCTTCCGCGGAGAGCCGTCCGATGGTGAGTTCGTGGCGTTCTGGCTGCGCGAGCGGCGGGTCGTCGCCGGCATGAACGTGAACGTCTGGGATGTCAACGAGCAGGTTCAGGCGCTGATCCGTTCCCGCCTGCCGATCGATCTCGACGCGCTTGGCGACCACGACACGCCGCTTGACTCGCTAGTCGGCGAACCCACAACGAAGGCTGACTGAGGAGCGACGAAGATTCCTCCCAATCCCAATCTGCAGCAACTCCACGCCAAGGGCGTATCTATCTGGCTCGACACGCTGTCCAGGGAGCTGCTCGAGAGCGGTGAATTCGCCGTGCTCGTCCGCGACTACGCCGTCACCGGTGCGACGTCGAATCCGACGATCTTCGCCAAGGCGATCACGGGTTCCGAGCGCTACGACCGCCAGCTCCGCCGGCTTGCCGACGATGGCGAGCGCGATCCGCAGGCGCTGTTCTTCACCCTCGCGCTCGACGACATCCGTGATGCGGCCCGCGCCCTGCGCCCCAGCTACGACCAGAGCGGCGGCCGCGACGGCTTCGTCTCGTTCGAGTGCACTCCGGACCTCGCCAACGACACCGAGGCCACGATCGATCAGGCACTGGCGCTGTGGCAGCGACTGGACGAGCCGAACGTGATGATCAAGGTCCCCGCGACCGAGGCGGGGCTACCCGCAATCGAGGCCCTCACGCGGGCCGGGGTCAACGTAAACATCACGCTGCTGTTCGGGATCGAGCGCTACGAGAAGGTCATCGACGCCTACCTGCGTGCGCTCACAGCGCGCTCGGAGGCAGGCGAGCCACTGGACGCGATCGCGTCGGTGGCCTCGTTCTTCGTCTCGCGCATCGACACCAAGGTCGATGCCCAGCTGCCCGACGACTCCCCACTGCGCGGCCAGGTAGCGATCGCCAACGCACGCACCGCCTACCAGCGCTACCTGGCCAAGTTCTCCGGCCCTGAGTGGGAGCGCCTGCGCGATCGCGGCGCACGGACGCAGCGACCGCTGTGGGCGAGCACCGGCACCAAGAGCCCTGCCTACTCCGATGTGCTCTACGTCGCTGAGCTGATCGGGGCTGACGTGATCAACACGATGCCCGAGCAGACGCTGCGGGCGTTCGCCGACCACGGCCAGGTGACTCGTACGCTCGACGCCGATCCGGAAAGAGCGCTGCAGACGCTCGCCGCAGCCCGGCTTGCCGGGATCGACCTCGACTCCGTGACGGCCGAGCTCGAGCGCGAGGGCGTGCAATCCTTCTGCGACTCCTACCACGACCTGCTCGACTGCATCGGCGGCAAGCTCGGCACCATGGCCCCGGCCGGGAGAAGGTGACCAAGGTGACCCGGCGTCGCCACGGGCACGCGGCCTATCGCGCCTCGGAGCGGCGCGTCTCAGGTTCTCCTATGCCGGCATCCGTGCACGCGGTGCTGGCGCTGCGCCGACGGACACGTCTGCCCCTCGCCGGCGGGGAAGGTTGCGCCAAAACAGCGTGGCTATGCGGATACGGCATTGGGTGCTCGACCCTTTGCCGTCACAGAACATCACGCACGAGAGGAGACTCAGATCATGCTTTGCTACTGCTGCGTTGAGCAGGGGATCCAGCGCCCGGCGGTCGCACTTTGCCGCAGCTGCAACGCCGGACTGTGCCTCGAGCACCTACGCGAAACAGCGTCGCGCTTTGGGTCGAGCCACGTGCTTGATACCTGCCATCACGACACGTGGGCCGTGCCTAAGCACCCTCAGGGTGCGACTGAACACCCGGGTGGGTCGACCAAGAGATCTGGTGCGTTACGTAGCGACGCGAAGGAGGCATGAACCGATGGGAACCACCGCAGATCGCAATGCGGAGCTGATGCAGACCCTCGACGATGCCTGGAACAGCAAGGAGGTCGAGATCTTCCGGGCGCGCCACAAGCCTGACGTGGTCGTCCGCTGGCCCGGGCAGCCCGAGCCCACAAGAGGGATCGAGGACCACACGACCGAGTCGGAGTGGTTCTGGCAGGCCTTCCCCGACCAGCACCTCGACAACCGGCCGTACCGGATCTTCCTCGCCTCAGGCGACTACACCTGCTCGGTCGCGCACTTCACCGGAACGATGACCGGTCCACTGAAGAGCTGGAACGGACCTGAGATCCCGCCGACCGAAAGGGGGTTCGCAGTTGACTTCTACACAGTCGCACTGTGGGACAACGAGCAGATCGTCGAAGAGAACCTCATGTACGACCTTGTCACGTTCATGAAGCAGCTCGGCCTGGCCTGACGGGAGCGGCCAAAACCGCCGGTGGCTTCAAGTAGCCCGGACGCAGCTGGCATCGTGCCGAACCGGTGATCGGCGCCCGGCTGCTCCGGGCGCTGCACGCGCGAACTTGTCGGCGAGACGACCCGGATCGGCTCAACGACGGTCTCCTGCCCCGTTTCGTTGAAGTATCGAGTGAGAAGACCTATTCGCTGCGGAAAAGTACTTACAGGCGAGCCGATCCCTACGAGTTTCTGCGTGCTCGACCTCGCACACCATCGCGCTGGCGGATTTCTACCTACACAAGTGACAGACGGGCCGCACACGCGGCGGCGCCTCGGATTCGCCTCGGTGCCGGCACCCCGGCTCCCAGCCGGGGTCAGCCTGCGACACCCACCCCGGGCTCATGCTTGGCGTCGGCGCTCGGCGTCGCATCCTGCTGATTGACTCCGCGCGGCAGCACGAGCAACGAGCAGCCCGCGTGGCGCGCGAGGTAGTTGGCGGTGCTGCCGAACATCAGCCGCTTGACGGGCCCGTAGCTGCGCGAGCCGACCGCCAGCAGGTCGACTCCGTCGCTGAACGCCTCGAGCTCCTCGCGGGGCGAGCCGTAGACCGCCTTGCCGGCGACGCCCGTGATTTCGCCGACGCGACGTTCGCCCTGCTTGACCATCTCCTGGATGCCTTCGCCGAGGTGGACGGGGATGGGCCCGGAGTAGGACATCGAAGGGATGAAGACCACTTGGCGCAGCTGCACTTCCGCGCCGGTCTTTGCGGCGACGGTCCGCACCGCCTGCAGCGCCGCCTTGCTCTCGGGCGAGCCGTCGTAGGCGACTCCGATCGTCGCGAGCTTGGCCTGCTCGTGGGCGTAGCCGTGCGATGCGATCGCCACGGCGCAGGGCGCGCCGTTGAGCGCGGCGCGCGCGTTGTCGCCGAGCAGTGCGCGACCGAGGGCGCCGTGACGGGAGGAGCCAACCACAAGCAGGTCGGCGCCTTGGGACTCGGCCTGCCCGTGCAGGCCGGCGCCGGCACTCAGCGCGATGACCTCGCGCAGTTCAGCCTCGACGCCGGTCGCCAGACGCTCGTCCACCAGTAGCCTGCTCGAGGCCTCCCGCTCAGCCTTGAGCAGACCGCGCCCCATGGCTATCAACGGGTCGAGGTCGCCGCGGTGCACGTGGGCAAGCGTGATCTTGCCCTCGGGATCTGCCAGCTGGCGCGCCAGCGCGATCGCATCGCGACCGTTGGCGCCTCCGTCCACTCCTACCAGCACATTCGTGAACATGGTCGTCTCCTTTCGGTCGCTCGGAGGCGATGCTAGGTGGACGACGGCGCCCTGGCAAGCGGGGCTAGCACCCGCGCTGACGGGGGGTTTACCTAAGGCGTCGACGAGCAATCGCGGAGGTGCAGCCGCGCGCTTCGCGCCAGGATGGACAGGCCCGCCAGTCCTTGAGCCGGAGCTACGCCGTGCCCCAGAATGTGAGGACGTCGCCGTTGACCGGCCCACTGACATCAATCGAGCCTGCGCGCGCTCGACGAATTTGCCCGCACCCTACGAGCGGGACTACACCAACGGCGCTCGGATCGCTCAGACGGCGAGTCGGCGCAGGGTGCCTAGCATCGTGCCGATCCCAAGGACCGTTCCCAGCGCCCAGGCGATGACTGCGTCGCCCGTCGGAGTCGCGAGCTCGTAGAAGTGTCGCAGGAAGGGGACGAGAAGAGCGAGGGCGAAGAGCAGCGCCATCAGCGCGCACAGCCCCGCCACCGCGAGCCGTCGCCGTCCGCCCTCCGTCTCGAGCCGCATCACGACCGCAAGCCCGCAAACAACGACGATCCCGGTTGCAACCGTGCGCGAGTGGGTTAGGTCGAGCCCAAATCCGTAGCGCGCGAGCAGGTAGCCGGACACGATCCCGATGCCGACCGCGAGCCCCGCTGGGATCGCGAAGCCGGCGACGGACTGCAGAAAACGGTCCGGCCGCCACGGGCCGGTGCTCGGGGCGAGCGCGAGCAGAAAGGCGGGGATGCCGATCGTGACCGTCGAGGCGATCGTGAACTGACGCGGGAGCAGCGGGAAGGTGCCCGTGGGGATCGCGACAGCCAAGCCGAGGAAGCCCGTGAACACAGCCTTGGTTATGAACAGCCGGGCGACGCGCTCGATGTTGCGGAGGATTTGTCGTCCCTCGGCGACCATCCCGGGCACGGCCGCGAAGTCGTCGCGCACGAGCACCAGGTCGGCGACCGACCGCGCCATCTGTGCTCCAGACCCCTGGGCGATGGCCAGGCGCGCCTCCTTGAGGGCAGGCACGTCGTTGACCCCGTCGCCGAGCATGGCGACGTAGCTACCAGCCTCGGCGAGCGCGGCCACCACGGCTCGCTTACCCTCGGGCGAGATCCGGCCCACCGCGGGCGCGGACAGGACCGCGTCCCGGAGCGCCCCTGGCTCGGAGGGCAACGCCTCCCCGTCGAGCGAAGGTGAAATGCCCGGGATGCCCGCATCGCGGGCGATCGCGCCAACGGTGGCCGGCGCATCGCCGGAGAGCACCTTCAGGGCGACCCCTTGGGTGGTGAGGAAATCGACGGTCTCAGCGGCGTTGGGGCGCAGCCGCTCAGCCAGGACCACCAGGCCGATTGCTCGTACATCGTCGGGAAACCTGGCCCGCGCGCCGTTGCCGGGGAGTGATGAGTCGGTGCGCGCGAGTGTCAGCACCCGCCGCCCGGCGCTGGCCTCTTCGCGCGCCCGGGCAGCGAGCGAGGCATCGGCGTCGGCGAACCGCTCGGGAGCCCCAAAGACCAGACGCTCGTCACCGAGGTCGAGTCCGCTCCAACGATGCCGAGAGGAGAAGGGCACCTGAGCGACGACGGGAGCGGGTTCCACATCCGTCAGCTTGGCGTCGGCGATCGCCTGCAGGGTCAGATTGCGAGATGGCGAGCTGGCCGCGTACCTCGCGAGCTCGCGCGCCAGGACCGCCTCGTCTGTGCCGTCTGCAGGGACGAGCCCAAGAACCCGGAGCGTCGGCTCGGTCAGGGTGCCGGTCTTGTCCGTACACACGACGTCGACCGAAGCGAGCGACTCGATCGCGTTGAGCTGCTGTGCGAGCACACCGCGCTGGGCGATCCTGAACGCCGACACAGCAGCCGTGAGGCTAATCAGCAGGATCAGCCCCTCGGGTACGAGGTTGACCGTTCCCGCTGTGATTGCTTGGACGCGCGCAGAGGTCCTCTCGGGATGGGCAAACACCGAGGCCGTCAGCCCGATCACGAGCGGGATGGAGAGCGCGATCAGCCACAACAGCAGCCGATCGTTGGCTCGCTCCAGGGGGGAGCGTGGATGCCGAAAGGCGCGCGCAGTGGCGGTCAGCCGCTCCGCGCGGCTGTCGGCGCCGACCGCGGTGGCCTCGAACAACCCGCTGCCCTCGACCACGAAGCAGCCCGACCACACCGGCTCGCCGGCACCGCGCACGGCTAGTTCGGACTCGCCGGTCAGGATGGACTCGTCGAGCGCTAGCCCCTCGGCTGCCGTCACGGTCCCGTCGGCGACCACCTGGTCGCCGGCCGACAGGCGCACCAGGTCGCCTGTCACCACCGAGCCGACCGGCAGGCGGCGGTCGACTCCGTCCCTGATGACAAGCGCGTCTGGAGCGACGAGCGCACCGAGACGCTCCAGCGCGCGCTTAGACCGGATCTCCTGGAAGGACCCGATCGCGATGTTCGAGACCAGGATCCCGAGAAACAGAGCGTCGCGCCACGATGCGAACGCGATCGTCAGCACGCCGAAGACCAGCAGGATCCCGTTGGGAATCGTAAGCGTGTTCGCGCGTACGATGCTGGCATAGGAGCGACTCGCGCGTTTGTGCGGAACACGCCCGCGCTTCTCGAGGCGTCGCCTCGCCTCAACCTCGGTCAGCCCAGTCGGTGTGGTCTGCGTGCCGGTCGCGATGGGGCGACACTACCGTCAACACGGGCCGATCCGACAGCTGTCCGGAACACGGGCTCTGGGCGGGGATCGTCCAGAGCCGCTTGACTAAGTCGCCGATGAGGATCTCCGCGCGACTCGATCCATACGCTCGCACGGGCCGAGCCAGAACGTTGACCTGAGCAGGTCGCTGCAGCACCTCCTGGAGCAGCCGATCAAGAGTTGCCAGGTTCGCATAGTCGTCCGGTCTGTTCGGCGCCGAAGGCCTCGGCGTACACGTCGACGAGCTCGTCCGCGGGCCCCAGCACCTCGACGGTGAGTGAGTAGAGGTATCCGGCTCCCGGACGCCACAGTTCCACCCCGTCGATCTATCGTGTGGTTGGTGCCGCGCGGTATAACGTCAACATGAGTCGACGGCTCTTGATCGCTACTGGCGCGGCCGCGGTCAATCTTGGCGATCTTCCATGTGGTGTTCGTCTCTTAATCGAGGCTGCCGAGTCGATATTCGTCACTGCCCCGACGCTGCCGAGCCGCCTGGAGTGGATCACATCCGACACGGACGAGGCGACGATGCACGCGGACGAGCGGCTGGCGGTGGTACTTGACCAGCTCAGCGAGCTGGGCGCTGCTGCCGAGGGCCAAGTAGGAAGCGACGATCCCCTGGTTGCTTTGGAAGATGCAATCCGAAGCTTTGAGCCAGATCACCTCATCCTCGGACTGCGCCCGGCCGAGGGGTCCGGCTGGCAGGAGCGCGGGCTACTCGACCGCATCGAGCAACGATTCGGCCGCATCCCGATCACTGTCTTTCGGCTACCAGTGACGAGTGACCGCACCTGACCGGCGGCCAGTGCGAAGACGATCCAAACGACCGGGCGCTCCTCGGCGGCGTGATCGCACACCGGTCGACCGCCGGCTACTCGCACGCGGCCGAGGCCACGCCGTCGTCCGTGTCGCGCTACGCCTCAGAGCGCGCGGTGCAGGCTTGGCTGGGGCTGGGGTGTCGCGGCGCCACTCGACAGTCCCGCCCCCGGATCGTTGCCAAGGAGATCAGGCCGCCGACGACGGCGATCGCTGCGGCGATGAGCATCGCAGTGCGGTAGCCCTCAGAGAAGGCGCCGGGCCCGACCGCCACGCTTGCGCTGAGGCCAGCGGCGGCCGGCAGCGCCGCGGATGCCAACAGCTGCGCCAGCCGGGCGACGGCGTTGTTGATCGCCGATGCGGTTCCGGCACGCGCGTCGGGGAGGGCGCCGAGCACCGTGGTGGTTAGCGGCGCGACGAAGATCGTCATGCCGATGCCGAAGACAACCACGCCCGGAAGGATCGATCCGAGATAGTCGTCGCCCCGCTCGATGCCCGCCAAGAGGACGAGGCCCGCGCCGAGCACGATCGGGCCGACTGTCATCGGGATTCGGGCGCCGATTCTCTGCCCGAGCCTGCCCGCCTGCGCGGAGAAACCGAGCATGATGAGGGTCGCCGGCAACGACGCGGCGCCGGCAGCGAGCGCGCTGTAGCCGAGCACGTCCTGAAGCTGCAGCGAGAGGAAGAAGAACATTGCGCCAATAGCGATGTAGTTGGCGAGGGTTGCGGCGTTGGCGCCGGCGAACTGTCGCGAGCGGAAGATCGTCAACGGCAGCATCGGCTCGGTCACGCGGCGCTCGACGAGCAGGAAGGCGACCAGCAGCAGGCAGCCGACGCCGGCGGCGGCGGCGACGCGTGCGTCATCCAGCCCGCGCCCGCCGGCTTCGACGAGTGCGTAGGTCACCGCGCCAAGGCCGAGGCTGATCAGCGCGGAGCCAATCCAGTCGGGACGTCGGCGCGCGGTCCGTGTACCACGGCTCTCCGGTAGGTGCCGGCGACCGAGCCATGCCGCTGCGAGTGCTGGAACCACGACGACCGCGAACACCGAACGCCATGAGGTTTGGTCCACGAGCCAGCCGCCGGCAAAGGGACCGATCAGGCTCGAGATGCCCGACCACCCCGACCACGCCCCGATCGCCGCGCCGCGATCCTCCTCGGCGAAGCTTGCCTCGATGATCGCCAGACTGGCCGGGACTACAAGTGCGGCGCACGCACCCTGGAGGATCCGAGCGGCGATCAACACACCCTCGCTGGGCGCGACGGCGCAGAGCGCGGAGGTGGCTGCGAAGCCGAGCAGACCGCCGTTGAAAACCTTGCGACGCCCATAGAGGTCACCCAGCGAGCCGCCGGTGATCATCAGCGCGCTCAGCGACAGCAGGTATGCGTTCATCACCCACTGCAGGCCGCCCAACTCGAGGTCGAGGTCGCGCCCAATCGCCGGCAGCGCGACTGTGACGACGCTCGACTCCAGAAACGCCGCCCCAGAACCGAGAATGGCGGCCGCAAGTGCCCAGCGACCGCGAGCTGACGAATAGCGCAACGGCTCGTTGTTCAGCGGCGGGCGGGACGAGGCGGCGGTGCTCACTTTGGGCCCACCCTACGGCGAAGGGGTGCGGGACGCCATCCGTAAACAAGGGAGCTGGGGCCTGATGCGGCACCCCGATGGCAGACCCAGGCGTCCCAGTCTCCGGGCTCGATCGAGTCGAACACCATCTCGTCTACGCCCTTGGTACACGGAGACCCGTCACCTCCGGCGACCCCAGCGGGAGGCCCTCCGCCCTCGCATCGATCGTCGTAGTGTCCGCTCCCGCTCTGGCAACTGCGCGGGACCAAGACGACGCTCGGCGTCAATGCCACCACGGTCGGTTCGCAGGCGAATATCCTCACGCCTGCTTCGCATCTCGAGCCGACGGCGAGCGAAAAGTCGGGAGGAATGTCGGATCTCGTCCAAGGCAGCAGCGTCAGGTGTCGATCGCCGGACCGTTGGAGATCAGGCTGGTCCTCCGGTGTCTAGGGGCCAACCGCCCTTGAAGGGGGCCTCGTGGACTTCGTCTCGACAGATCGGGGGCCGTTACATCGGCCGTGATCTCCCGCACGCCTCCAGTGCGTGACAGCACACACACGGCCGCGACCAAGCGATGAATCAGGCTATGCGTGCAGACCGGAACGCGTAACGCGCGCGAGACGCGGACGCCACCGCGGTGCTCGTGCAGGCGGCTCGCTCACGCGGACCCCCCGCTCAGGAATTCTGGTCTGGAGAAGGCATCTGACGTGCCCCTGGCGTGCCACGGCGGCAGCAGCGTTTGGAAGCTCGTCCGCCAGAACTAGCCATTTGCAGGCCTTCCTGAGGGGTGAGCGAGGGGACTCGAACCCCCGACCGCCTGGACCACAACCAGGAGCTCTACCAACTGAGCTACGCCCACCACGGGAGATCGCAGTCTAGCGGTGGAGTCATGGCTCGCGGGCGATCAGGACCGGCCCGCCCGCGCCGCCCGACCACGTCTCGACGGCGGCGAGGATCGCCTCTTGGCGGGCCGGCGCGATGCCCTCCCCCTCCTCGCGCAAGACGACGAGGTCCCGGCGCAGCAGCGAACCGAGCGCCCGCTCTGCCAGCGCGAGCGCCTCGGCGGCGGACGCCGGGTCAGGACGCGCAACGTCGAGACGCTCCTCCGCCATCCGCCAGACCTGCAAGGGCGCGAGCGGTCCGCGGTCGAGCTGCGCGAGCACCTCCAACCCGAGCGAGTCGGCGAGGAGGTCGAAGTCGTCGGCGCGATCTCCCTGCGCCCCCTCCCCCGCGACCGGGCCGTCCGCGGCGACTGCGCCCCCCACCCCGACCGCCGGCTCCTGGCCGCCTCCGCCCGCCCGGCCCCCGCTGCCCGCGCGGGCAGCGGCCAGCACGCGCTCGGTCACGTCCTGGCTGCGCTTCTGCGCGTTGCGCCAACCTCGGCCCATGGCCAGCTCGGGCATCGAAAGCTCGGGTCCCTCGAGCACGGTCAGCGTGGCCTCGTTGACGTTCCACTTGCGTTCGCCCTGCTCGACCCATTCCTGCCGCGCCCACGGCACGACGATCGCGCGCAGCTCGGCCTCCGACTGGTTGAAGCGGCAGACGACGTGCGGGAACTTGCGCAGCTCGAGGTGGTACACGCGCCTAAGGCTCGCACGTCGGGCCCAGACGAGCCCGCACTGCAGCTTTCGTCACTCAGTGCCCGCCGCGCGCCTGCCAGGCGTCGACCATCGCGATCCGCTGCACGATCGTGGGGTGGTCCTGGTAGAGGACGTAGGACCAGGTCGGCGGGTCGGGGTCGGCGAGGCTGGTCGTGGCTAGCCGCTTGAAGAGCGAGCGCGCGGCGACGGGGTCGCGCGTGGCCTGCAACGCCGACCAGTCGGCCTCGGCCTCCTCCCGCCGCGAGACGATGCCAAGCAGCGGCATGGCCAGCAGCTGCAGCACGACGAACACGAACAGCGCGACGGGCACGGCCTCGGGCCGCGCGAGGCCGCCGCGCGAGCCCGTCGCCAGCGCGACGAGCGCTGCGGCGGGCAGCAGGAACAGCGCCAGCCAGCCGACGCGCTTGAGCGTGTGGTGGTGGGCGAGGTGGCCGAGCTCGTGCGCGACGACGACGTCGACCTGGCGGCGGTCGAAGCGCCCGTCGAGCAGGGTGTCCCAGAGGATCACCCGTCGCGTCGAGGCGAAGCCGACGGCCTCCGCGTTGGGCGCGGTCGTATCGCGCTTGACTTCCTGCACGTCGGCCTTCGTCCCGGGGATCCCCTCGGCGCGCGCCAGGCGACGCACGTCGGCGGCGGTCGGTTCGCGCCGGAGCGGGTGCGTGCCCGGGATCAGGTAAACGCTGAGGAAGCTCGACAGCAGCGCGAGCCCGGCGAAGATCGGCGCGGCCACTGCCCACCACCAGCGCCGCAGCACCCCCGCGATGGCCATCGTCAGAAGCAGCGCGAGCGAGACGAACAGGAAGGTGGCGCCGAGCGAGAGGAAGCTCTGGATAAGCGAGTCGATGTAGCCCTGCTGGGAGATGCCGTGTTTTCGCTCCCACCAAACGGCGGCGAGGTTGAAGGGGACCTCGGCGAGCCAGAGCACGGCGAAGCCGAGCATGCCGAGCATCATCCCCGTGCCGATGCGACCGGCTGCGGACTCGCGCATCAGCCGGTGCCCGCGCTTGGCATACAGCGCGAGCACGACTATCAGCGTCACGTCGGCGAGGAGCAGGTCGATGTCGAGGAAGCGTTGGAAGGAGGCGCTGCGCCGCAGGAAGGACGAGGAGAAGGCGCTCCGCGGATCGACGTGCGGCAGGTGCAGCGTGGCGGGGACGGTCGAGTGCCACAGCGCGTGCGCGGCCAGCGCCCACGCGCCGGCCAGCGCGGCCAGCACGACGAGCGCGGCGGCCGAGCGCACGGGTCGCGCCACGACGCCGGCCCAGGCAGCGCGAGCGTCGGGCACGCCGGTCAGCTCAGGCCGAGATCCGCCGGCGCGCCGGCCGCGCCGGGCGCATCGGACGGGCCGGGCGCATCGGGCGGGCCGGGCGCCTCGGGCGGGCCGGGCGCCCCGGGCAGGCCGCTCCGCGGCGCCGCTCCAGCGCGCACGGGGCCGCTGTAGGGATAGGCCTCGCTCAGCAGCAGCAGGTAGCCGTGCGCCTGTGCCTGATAGCGCAGGGCGAGCGCGCCGGCGTTGCGCAGCCCCATCGGCATGCGCCCGCGCGCGAGCGAACTGAACCAGCCGAGCACGGCGACGACGAAGACAAGCGCCGCGTAGGCGCCGGCGAGGATCAGGGCGGGAATGGCGAGCACGATGCGAAAGCCCGTCTTCCAGCGATTCTGGCGCTCGCGCGGCGCCACCGCGATTTCGAAGGGGTAGCTGCCGGCCTTGCCGACGAAGCCGGGGAACGGATTTGCGACCAGGTAGAGGAACGAGTAGACGTGGTTGGCGTAGCGGAGGTAGGCCGCGAGGAATCGGTGCAGCCATTCCGGCGAGCGGCCGGCGAACAGCGTGGCGAACCAGTTGAGGATGACGCCGAGCAGCGCGAGGATCGCCCACAGCCCGAGCCAGATCAGGTGGGGAAGGGTGAGCAGCAGGCGGAAGAACACGGTCAGACGCGAGCGGCGCAGATCGTCGTCGAGCTCGAGGCGGATCGGGTCGCTGCGCACGGGCAGGTCGGGCACGGCGGCCAGCGGGTCGCTGTCGGGATAGCGGTCGGTCAGCAGCAGCGCGTAGGACCAGAACTGTGCGCCGTAGCAGAGCGCATAGGCGGCGCCGTCGCGCAGGCCGCGCGGCATCGCGCGCCGCGCGAGGATCGCGAACCAGCCGAGGAAGGCGACGCTGGCGAGCAGGCCGCCGGTGTAGGAGAAGGAGCGACGCCGGCCACCGGCGCCCGAGTTGGGGTTGCCGTTGAGGGCGGCCGCGATCAAGAGAGCGGGCAGCATCAGGACACCGCGGAAACCGACCGTCCAGCGGTTCTGCGGGGCGGGCGGGGCGATCTCGAGGTCGATGGGGTACCCGGGCCTGCCGTCGAAGCGGGGATACGGATTGGCAGCCAGGTGCAGGTATGCGTGGAAGTGCGTTGCGTATTTGACGTACGCCGCGATCAGCCGGTGCAGGCCGGCCGGTGGCTGCCCGCCGATCAGCGTGGCGAACCAGTTGACGACGCCCAACACCAGAGTCGCGATCCCCCAGATCGAGAACCAGATGAAGTGCGGGATCGAGAGGATCAGGCGGAAGAAGACGGTGAGCCGGTCGCGCTGCAGGTCGTCGGTGATCAGCAGCCGTACGGCGTGCTCAGACCCTGCCGGGGGGTTGGGCGGTGCGGGGTACTCGGAGATGCTCATCTGCTCGGCTCAGCCTCCCACGGCCCTGACCGCCTTGCTCCGGGGGCGGACGGCGTCTGACTTGAGCGCACCATCGGGCTCGCGGTCGCCGAGCCGCGCGCGCATCACGCGCACGGCCTCGGGGTTGGAGTCGATCAACACGTAGCGTCGGCCGAGCTTGGCGGCGACCGCTCCGAGCGTGCCGCTGCCGGCGAAGAAGTCCATGCACCAGTCGCCGGGCCGCGTCGAGGCCTGCACGATCCGCCGCACGACCCCCTCGGGCTTCTGCGTCGGGTAGCCGGTCTTCTCGGCGCCGTTGGTGGGCACGATCGTGTGCCACCAGACATCTGTGGGCAGCTTCCCCCGCGCCGCCTTCTCGGGGCTGACGAGCCCGGGCGCCATGTAGGGCTCGCGGTCGACCGCGGCGGAGTCGAAGAAGTAGGCGGTGGGGTCCTTGACGTAGACGAGGATCGTGTCGTGCTTGGCCGGCCAGCGGCGCCTGGCGCGGGCGCCGTAGTCGTAGGCCCAGATCAGCTCGTTCAGGAAGCACTCGCGTCCGAAGATCTCATCCAGCAGCAGCTTGCAGTGGTGGGCCTCGCGATAGTCGATGTGGAAGTAGAGCGCGCCGTCCTCGCGCAGCAGCCTGCGCGCGTGCTCGAGGCGCGGTGCGAGGAATCCGAGGTAATCGTCGAAGGCGTCGCCGTAGGAGGACTGTGCGAGCAGCCGCGTGCGGTAGCGCCGTCCCTGAAAGCCGATGCGCTCGCCGCGCTCGTCGCCGACGACGGACAGCGTCTTTCGCACCTGCGCACGGCCGGTGTTGAAGGGCGGGTCTATGTAGACGAGCTGAAAGGAGCCGTCGGCGAAGGACGGCAGCAGCTGCAGGTTCTCGCCGAGCAGGATCTGGTCGGTCTGGGGTGGTTCGCCGGGGCGCACCGAGCGAGAGACTACGGCGCCGCACCGATGGAGCGATCGCGCTGGGCGGGTTCTCCCTGTTTATTGAGATCGAAGATGACGGCGTCGTGCATCAAGCGGCGCTCAGCGACGGACGAGCTCGACCCATTCCACCGGCTGGGCACACCAGACGCGAGGCGAGGCGCCCGTGGGAAGAGCCCGCAACACGCGCGCGGGCGCGCGCGTGGGCGTGAGGAAGGCGGCCGCGAGCACGGCCGAGCCGCCGTTGCCGGGCGCGAGGCTGAAGCCGCCGCGGGCAACGCTCAGACGATGCTCTCCGGCCGAGAGCCGCACGGCCAGCGGCGTGGCCGTGTCGGGAACGAGCGAGTTGCCGGCGAGCTGTCCGGAGATCGTCGCCAGCGCGCGGCCGTCGACGCCGACGTGGATGGACGGCATGAACTGGCCCTTCAGCCACATCTCCCATGTCCCCGCCCGGGGAATGCGGAAGCGAAGCGAGACGGCGCCGGCGCGACGCATGGTGAAACCCCCGTGCGAGCGCCCCCAGCCCCTGGGCCGACGCACGTGGGCGAGAGGAACGTGGATCAGCTCGGGCGCGAGCGCGGCGACGTCAGCGGCATGGCGCGCGTGGGCGAGACGCACGAGTCGCGTCACGCGCGTGCATGAGAGCTCTCGCGCGGCTTCGTCGGCGGGTGCGTGAACGAGCGCGGGGCGGGCGCCGGCGCGCCGTTTCCACACCTGGTAGTAGGTGCCCTGCCAGGCCAGTGCGTAGGCGGCCGGCGGCGACTCGGCGCTGGGATCGCGCCGCGTGACGATCAGCGGATAGGCGCTCAGCGACTCCGGCGGAGCGCGGTCGAGTTCGACCGGGTGCCCGTAGGCCACAGCCAGCCCCCCGACCCGCCCGCGCGGCGGGTAGACGAAGTCGGGGCCGCCGACGTCGAGGTGGCGCAGCGCGTACATCGAGTATTCGTCGAAGTCCGTGAACAGCGCCGGCCCGCGGCCGTGGAAGCGCTTGTCGATCGAGGCGAGCTCCTCGTAGCGGGCGGTCGGGGCGAGGTTGGAGCTGTGGTACTGCGCGAGATCGGAGGCGAGCGCCCCGCCTGCCAGCGCCAGCGCCAGCAGCGCGGCCGCGAGCACGGCGAGCGAGCGCCGAGCGCGAAGCAGCGCGGCGACGCCGGCCCACGCGAGCAGCACGAGCACGGGCGAGGTCAGCACGAGCGCCTTGGCGTCGACCCACGTGGTCGCCGTGCGAGCGAGCACGAGCCAGGCCAGCAGCGTCAGCGCGATCCAACCTGCGAGCGCGGCGCGGCGCAGGCTCAGCAGCTGCCAGGCGCCGAGCAGGCAGGCCGCGAGCGCGAGCCCGACGAGGGCGTACGTGCCGGGCGCGGCCGCCCCGGCCGGCGCCTGCTTGTAGCTGCCGTGCAGCCAGACGCCGAATGCCTGAGTCCATCGCAGCGGAGCCTGCAGGTTGCCAGCGTTGCCGGTGGAGGCGATGCTCTCGGCGACGTGCAGGGACTGCGAGACGTGGCGCCAGGTAGGCCAGGCGGCGATCAGCAGCACGATCCCGCCGACGGCGACGCCTCCCCATGCCCTGGGCGCCCCGACCCGCCCGCCGCGAGCTGCGTGCACGAGCGCGAGCAGCAGCACGGCGCCGGCGGCCATCGCCCACGCACCGAAGCCGACGCCGAGCGCGGACACGCCGGCGGCGAGCACCAGCGCGCATGGAACGACGCGCCGCGGCGCCAGCCCGAGCCAGCGCTCGTGCGTGCCAACCAGCGCTCCGAGCGTGAGCAGCATCACGACCGCGACGAGCTCCTTGACCGAGCCGATCAGCTCGTAGGCGTAGACGATCGCCGGCACGGTGGCGGTGAAGGCCGCGAGGCCCGCCCAGGCTCCGCGAAGCCCGAAGCGACGGGCGATCAGCCAGGAGGGGCCCGAGCCGAGCGCGAGCACGAGCCCGCAGAAGGGCTGGAAGGCCCAGATCAGGGGCAGGCCGAGCAGCAGCGCGCTACCGCCGAACAGCGTGTCAGCGCCTGAGGGATAGCCGGTCCCGAAGTAGTTCTGCAGGAACTGCCCGTAGGAGCTGCTCAGGTCCAGATCGGCATAGCTCTGGCCGTGGTGGATCAGGTGGTCGGCTCCGATCATGTGCACGGCCGAGTCCGACAGGGCCATGAACGAGGAGAAGCTGGCGCGCCTGCCGAGCAGCACGGGCGCGAGCGCGAGCAGGTACGCGAGCGCCGGCACGAGCAGCACCCAACGATGCGCCGTCAGCCGCTCCAACAGCTCCGGCCACGGGGCGAGCGCGAGGCCCAGCAGCGCCAGCGCGAGCATCAGGTAGGGCGTGGCGGGCGCGAGCGCGACGATCCACGTGCTCACCTGCCCGACGGCGATCAGCGCGGCGGCGCCCACGCTCGGCAGCAGCGCAACGGGCAGGAAGCGGCCGCTGCAGCGATCCACCGCGAGGCCGGCGCCGAGGCACAGCAGCGCCAGCACGAACGGATAGACGAACACGGTCAGAGCGAACAAAGGCGCCATCATCCTCGATCGGCAGACGGCGTCGCCGGACAGCCTCACGGCGCGCCCGGCATGATGCCGGGCGCGCCGCAAGCGATCCACAGGACCGACCCGCCACTCTCGACAGCCCCGCGCGGGGGATTGGGGCTGCTGAATGAGAGCGGCCGGGTTTCGGTCCCGTCCCCATCGAGGCCCCTTGCCGGGGTTGAGCGGGGGCCCCAGTTGGCTTCGTACCCCGCTCCGCCGCCGCAGAAACCGCCACGCCAAGCGGCGTCCCTACGCGCAAGGGCACTTGCAGGCCGAGCCGGCTCGGAGCTGCGCCGAGCCGCCAAGCCGCCCGCGGCGTTGTCAGCCGGGCGCCGTGTCAGCGCTCCCGGCGCCGCTGAGCGCCCCCGGCTGGACTCGAACCAGCAACCCCCGGCTTAGAAGGCCGGCGCTCTATCCAGTTGAGCTACGGGGGCGTCGGACGCGACGGACGGGGCGCCCGGCGCACCTGCACCGCCTCGGCGCCCGCCGGATCGCGCTCGACCGGCGCGAGCGCAATCGTGACATGAACTTAGCCCCGCTTGATCGGAAATCTGTAAAAGTTCGTGCGGTGAGCACGGTGGAGGACGACGAGCAGGATCTCACCCGCAAGCAGCGGCGCGAGCAGGCGCGCGAGCAGCGCAAAGCGTTGGAGGAAGCCGAGGCGGCGAGTGCGCAGCGCCGCAAACGCCTGATCCAGCTCGGGGCGGTGGTGGCGGCGGTGGCCGTGATCATCGTCGTGATCCTCGTGGCCACCGGCGGCGGCTCCAAAGGCGGCATCGAAAAAACGGCGACGACGGGCGGCACGTCGACGACACCCAAGGTCGTCACCGAAGTGAGCTCGTTGCTGGACGGCATCCCGCAGGGCGGAACCACGCTCGGGAGCCCGAACGCTCCCGTGACGATGCAGTACTTCGCCGACCTCGAGTGCCCGATCTGCAGGCAGTTCAGCGAAGGCGCGCTGAAGCCGCTGATCGAAAAGTACGTGCGCCCGGGCAAGCTGCGGATCGAATACCGCAACCTCGAGACGGCGACGCGCGAACCGGAAACGTTCCGCACGCAGCAGGTGGCTGCGATGGCGGCGGGCGAGCAGCAGAAGAGCTGGTACTACATCGAGCTCTTCTACCACCAGCAGGGCCAGGAGGGCACGGGCTACGTGACCGAGAGCTACCTGCAGGAACTGGCCAAGCAGGTGCCCGGCCTGAACCTGACGAAGTGGTCGTCCGATCGCAACAACCCGAAGTTCACGAACACGATCACGACCGACGCGCAGGCCGCCAACAACGCGGGCTTCACCGGCACTCCCTCCTTCCTGCTCGGCAAGACGGGGCAGCAGATGACGAAGCTCGAATACAGCTCGCTGAGCGACCCCTCCTCCTACGAATCTGCGATCAACAGCCTGCTGAAGTAGCCGGCGTCAAGCCTGCTGAAGTGGCCCGGACACGACGATGAGCCCGCGCACGCTGAGGATCACGTTGATCGTCCTGTCGGTGATCGGCATCGCTCTGGCGGGATACCTCACCTACGTCCACTACTCCGGCGCGACTCCGATCTGCTCGAGCAGCGGCAACCCCTGTAGCCAGGTCCAGAAATCCGCGTACTCGAAGCTGGCCGGCGTGCCGGTTGCCCTGATCGGGTTGATCGGGTATGTCGTCATCCTGGGTTCGTTGCTCGTTCGCGAAGATGAGCGGACCCGCTTCGCGACTGCCGCTCTCACGCTCGGAGGGTTTGGATTCAGCGCCTATCTCACATCGCGTGAGGCCTTCACGCTGCACAAATATTGCGAGTGGTGTTTGGGCAGCGCCGGTCTGATCACGATCATGACCGGCCTTGCGCTGTGGCGTTACCTGCACGGCGATCCCGGGCGCTTTGAAGACGCTCGCCGCACCGATCTGGGCCAGACCGAGGCAGCGGCGCCGCTCGGCACCTGAGGCCCGTAGAGCCCGAAAACACGGGCGTTCTCGCTAGTAAATTCGTCCAACTGAGCAGGTGTCCCGCTCGCACACGCGCGCGCCGGCCGACGTGATGGGCAGGCGATGCGTCATCCCAGGCCACGTACCCATGCCGAGGTCGCGCGTCTCGGGCTGCTGAGGAGCATCGGCCCGAGCGCCGCTGCCGCGAGCGCGCCTGCGAGCGGGGCGCAGGCGCCGGGCACGACCAAGCCCGGACACAGCGCCGCCTCGGCTGCCGGGCTCGCGCGAGTGGACCCGGGCGTGCCATCCAGGTCATCCTCGCCCCCGCCACCGTCCGACGACGTGCGCGTGGAGCGGCTGTTCGAGATGACGAGCGACCTGCTGGCGACGATCTCGCTGGACGGCCGCTTCACCCTGCTGAACCCGGCCTGGGAGGCCGCCCTCGGCTGGTCGCGAGAGGAGCTCGCGGCCAACCCGATCCACGAGCTGATCCATCCCGACGACGTCGAGCAGACGCTCGCGCTGCTGCTGGCGGGCGATCGCCGCCCGGCTCACCTGGAGAACTTCACCAACCGCTATCGCCATCGCGACGGATCGTGGCGCTGGCTCTTGTGGAGCGCGCGCTGCGACGGCGAGCAGTGGTACGCGGCCGCCAAGGACGTGACCGACCGCATGTGGCTCGAGCGCCAGGCGCTACGAGACCCACTGACGCACCTGCCCAACCGCCTGCTGCTGATGGACCGCACGCGCCAGGCGCTCACGCGCGTGCATCGAAGCGGCGGCGTGGTGGCGCTGCTGTTCATCGACCTGGACCGCTTCAAGGCGGTCAACGACAACTTCGGCCACGACATCGGCGACAGGCTCCTGATCGCGGTCGCCGACAGGCTCGCCGAGATGATGCGCGACAGCGACACGGTGGCCCGCCTCGGCGGAGACGAGTTCGTGATCCTGGGCGAGGAAATGCGCAGCGAGGACGAAGCGTTCAGCCTCGCCGAGCGCGTGCTGCAGACGCTCCAGCAGCCGTTCCGCGTCGGCCCCGTCGAGGTGTCGATGCCGGCCAGCGTCGGCATCTCGATCACGCACGACCCGGACGCGGACCCGGAGGGCATGCTGCGCGAGGCCGACGTCGCGATGTACCGCGCCAAGGGCGCCGGCGGACAGCGCCCGGAGATGTTCGACGAGAGCCTGCGCCAGGAGATGACGGCGCACCTGGAGATCGAGGAACGGCTGTTGCGTGCGCTGCCGCGCAACGAGCTGCTGCTCACCTACCAGCCGATCATCCCCCTCGGCGGCGGGCGCGCGATCGGCTGCGAGGCGCTCGTGCGCTGGCACCCCGACGGCGAGGAGGAATCGAAGATCGACGAGCTGTTGCCCTCGACCTTCCTGCCGCGCGCAGAGGAAAGCGAGCTGATCGTGCAGATCGGCGACTGGGTCCTCTACACGGCGTGCGCGCAGGCGGCCGAGTGGCGACGGCAGGGCATCTCGATGCCGATCTCGATCAACATCTCCGCGCGCGAGCTGAGTGAGCTCGATCTGGCGGCGCGCGTCGGCAAGGAGCTGAGGCGCTTCCAGCTGCCCGGGCGCGCACTCTGCCTCGAGGTCAGCGAGGAGGCGGTGCTGCGCGACCCCGATCGGGCGCGTGCGGCGCTCGGCGAGGTGCGCCGGCTGGGGGTCGCGATCGCGCTCGACAGCTTCGGCGGACGCGATGCCTCGATCTCGCTGCCGCGAAAGCTGCCACTGGACATGCTCAAGCTCGACCGCCGCCTGATCCAGGCGTTCGAGCGCGATCGCGAGACGCGCGCGATGGTGGCGGCGATGATCGCGCTCGCGCACAAGGCCGGGCTGACGGCGGTGGCGATGGGGATCGAAACCAACACCCAGCTTGCGCTTGCCCGTGAGCTCGACTGCAAGGTCGGCCAGGGCTTCCTGCTGCACCGCCCGGACTCGCCGGAGCGGCTGCGTCTCACGGGCGATGCGGGGGCTGTAACGTCCGCCCCATGGCGTCCGCGCGTGCGACTGGGCCAGGACAGCCGGCCTCGCTGAGCGACGCCGAGCTGATCGCGCAGCGCAAGCGCGAGGCCGCGGAGGCGGCGGCGGCGGAGGTGCGCGACGGCATGCGCCTCGGCCTCGGCACCGGCTCGACCGTCGCATTCCTGCTGCACGCGCTGGGCGAGCGCGCCGCTGCGCTTGCCGGCGTGCGCTGCGTTGCGACCTCGCCCGAGACGGAGGACACGGCTCGCGCGCTCGGTCTGACCGTCACCGGGCTGGACGAGCTCGGCGAGCTCGACATCGCGATCGACGGCGCCGACCAGGTCGATCCAGAGGGATGGCTGGTCAAGGGCGGCGGCGCGGCGCACACACGCGAGAAGATCGTCGCCGCTGCGGCGCAGCGCTTCGTCGTGATCGTCTCTTCGGAGAAGCTCGTCGAGCGCTTGACCGCTCCGATCCCGCTCGAGCTGGTGCCGTTCGCCGCGCAGACCACCCTGCGAGCGCTCGGACGGGCGCGACTGCGCGAGGTCCCGCTCAGTCCCGACGGCGGCCTGATCGCCGACTATCTCGGCGATGTCGGCGACCCGCGCTCGCTGGCCGCCCGGCTGAGCGCGCAGCCGGGCGTGGTCGAGCACGGACTGTTCGCGCCCGAGCTGGTCAGCTCGATCGTGATTGCCGGTGCGTCGGGCGTGCAGCACCGCGCGGGCGGCAAGCCGGACGGCTAGGCCGCGCGCAGCTCCTCGGCGTAGGTCATCGGGCGCCGCGCGAGCACGCCCTCGTCGTCGACCGCGTATGCACCCATGCGCGCCAGCGGCGGCGAGTAGACGTGCAGCGTGACGGCCGGATCGCCGCCACCATGACGGACGCGGTGGATGTCGGAGGGCGCGAAGTGGAAGGCCTCGCCGGCCGCGAACGAGCGGCTGCGCGGGCTGCGGCCGATCGTGAGGCGCTCCTCGCGCACGCGACCGCCGACCACGGCGACGGCACCGGCGGAGACGTCGTGGTCGTGAAAGCCGGTGTCGTGATCGTCCATCCAGCAGATCAGCCAGGCGGTGAGGTGCGCGTCTCTGAGCAGCTCCTCGTAGACGCGCTGCGTGGCGTCGTGGCGCACGTGCTCGATCCACAGCTCCGGCCAGTCCGCGAGCTCGCGTACGAACACCTCGAGCTCGGCCGGGGTCAGGTCGCGCCCACGGGGGCGCGGCAGCGTCGCGAGCGCGTCATGCCCGACCGGCGCCGGCGCCGGCGTCGGCCCGGGGGCGAGCGCAGGCGCGAGCGCCCGGGATGTCGCGGCCGAGCTCATCGCGCGAGCGCCGGCTCGCGCCCGCGCCGGCCGCCCCGCGAGCCGAGCGAGGGCGCGAGCCCTCGATCGCCGAGCGCCCGGCGCGTGGCATCTTCGATCGCGCTCCAGTCGAGCGCGCCGGGCATCCCGCTGTCGGCGGGATCGGCCACGGGCCTGTCCGAGCCGTACAGGAGCTGATCGGGGCCGACGACCTCGGCCATGCGCCGCACCGAGGCCGGTCCGTATGAGGAGGTCTCGTAGAAGATCGAGCGATCGCCGCGCGACGACGCCCGTCCGCCGCGCGCGCGGAGCCGCTCTCCCTGCAGCGGCGCGAGGCCGGCGAGCATCGTGAAGATCACGCGCAGGCTCGGGTGCGCGGACCGCCCGAGGGCGACGAAGGCAAGCCAGGCTGCCTGCATCTGGGCGACGTAGCGGGTGAGCGCGGGCCACCACAGCGGGTCGGTCAACGACGAGTCCGGAAGCCCGCCGCCGGCGCGCGCCGCGTGCAGGCCGGGTCCGGGGTGCACGAGCAGCGGGGCCTCGCGCTGCTCCAGGCGCTCGAGCACGGGGCGCAGGCGCGCCAGCGCCTCCACGCCGGCGAGCGCGCCGGCGGGCAGCGAGACGCCGACGCGGCCGCGCGCCAGCGCGCGGTCGACGTCGTTCGGCCCGGCCGCCTCCAGCGCTATGGCCCCCCACACGCCGAAGCGCGGGCCGAGCGTGCTCGCGCCGTCGTGGAAGGCATCGATCAGCAGCTCGGACTGCGCGCGCGGCAGGCGCTCGATGCCGAGCGGGCTCGAGAGGCACACGAGCGCGCCGTCGAGCCCCTCGCGCTCGAGCTGCGCCGCCCGGGCGGCCGGCTCCCCACCGACCGCACCGATCACATAGGGCCGCTCGCCGGCCAGGAAGAGCACGGTCAGGCCGTGTTCGCGGCGCACGAACGGCAGCTCGCTGCGCGCGGCGAGCGCCGACACGAGCGGCTCGGTCCAGAGATGTTGGTGTACGTCGATCCTCATCGCGTCGCTGCTTTCGGTGGCTTGCTGAAACAAATACCAGTTTGTCGATCTTTTTTATATAGATTATCAGACGACCGGTCGCTGGCGGGCGTACGTCGCGGTCCGCCCGCCGCCCCGGCGGCCTGCCCGAGGCCGGCGGCCTCACCCGCAGGAACGCACGCGCCTCATGCCCTCCTCACCCACGCACTCAGGACCTCGGCCCCCCAAGGACCGCTGAACCGCACGCGCGAGACGAGCCTCATGCCGCGTTGCGCGCGGCGGCTGTCGGTGAGGAGCAGGACCCACTGCACCGGCCGGTCGCCCTCCACGTAGTAGTCGCCCAGACGCGGGCGCGAGCCGTCGGCCAGCGGTCGATCGCCGCGGCGCACGAGCAGGAATCGCAGCGCCGTCTCCATCGGCTGCGTGCCCCTGCCCAGGTGGCCGAAGCGGTAGGCGATGGTCCGCCCCGGCGGGATCGCGCGCTCGATCGCGGCTGCCATCTGGCGAATGGATGCGTACTCGTATCCGTGCGAGTCGGGGCGCGCGTCGGCGGTGACGGCGAGTCCGACCGCGACGACGCCGCCGAGGCTCGCCAGCGAGGCCAGCCCGATCGCCGCCCGTCGCGTCGCGGCGCTCGCGCCGGCGCGCCCCGCCAGTCGCGAATCCAGCCGCGGCCGCGCCCGCCGCAGCAGGCTCGCCAAGCCAAGCCACGCGGCCCACGCGAGCGTCAGCCACACCCACAGCCCGAGCTCCGACCCCCACCACATCGTGTAGCCGAGCGTGCCGGCGAGCAGCCTGTCCGAGGGATTCGACGCCGCCTGCAGCCCGATCGCGGCGCTCAGGCCGAGCCCGATCGCGGCGGCTGCGAGCAGGTCCCAGCGCCGGGCGAGCGCCGCGATTGGGACGAGCAGCAACAGCACGCCCAGCAGCGCGATCGTCGTGTCGCGCCGCGCCGTGCTCGACGCCGTGCGGACGTCGTACTTCCGCTCCCACTCGGACGCCGGCACGTACAGCCACCAGGGCCGGACGCCGACCGAGCGCTCGACCGCACGCCAACCGACGGATGCTCCGAGCGTCGCCTCGCGGTGCCCGACGGTGCGCACGATCAGCGTCATGTTCCCGGGCGTGTGCTCGATCTCGTCGATCGCCGGCGCCGTCCAGCAGACGGCGAGCACGACGAGTCCCGCCAGCGCCCACGGCCACACGCGCGGCCCCGCTCGCCGCGTCCTCGCCACGCGCGAGCGGATCAGCAGCCCCGCCACGCCGACCACGAGCAGCACCAACGTCGGAGCGGCGTAGGCGAGATGCGTCTGCACGACGAAGCTCGCCACCAGCGCGGTCAGCGGCAGCAGCCGGTGTTCCCCACAGGACAGCGACCAGCACAGGAACATCAGCAGCAGCAACGGAAACAGGGCCGCCGCCGGGTTCCAGATGTCGTGCATGACCTCGGTGGCGAGCGATTGGCACATCAGCGCGATGGCGAGGGCGGTGGCGAACATCAACGGCAGCCCGCCGCGGCGCCGGGCGAGCACGACGCAGCCGACGATCGCGAGCGTGTTGAGCACGCCGATCGTCACGGGGATGCTCGTGACGCCGCCGTAGCGCGCCGGCAGCGCGAGCAGCCAGTAGAGCATCGGCCCCGGGCTGTGCAGGCTCTGGCTGTGGATCACGAAGCCGGCCTCCGAGAACTGGCCGACGAGCGGGGTGTGCGTGGTCAGAACATCCCAGCCGCGCGTGGCGATGATCCCGTCGTCGCCGGCCGGCACCCAGCCGCGGCGCACGGCTTTCACTGTCGAGTCGATCACGGGGATCGATGCCGCCAGCCCCGCCGCGACGGCCGGCACGCGAGCGCCCAGTGCCCGCAGGGTACCCATCGCGTGAACACGCGCGCGAATCACAGGCGGACGCAGGCGCAGCAGAGGCACGCCGGCGCCGGATCGCTCGACGTTCATCGGTTCTGCACAATGGAATCACGTCGGGCCCGGGAGCGACGAATCCTCGCGCGCGACGCTACGGACGCGACGGCCTGCCAGCGGGGGACCGAGGAGTCGAACCTCGCGTTGCGGTTTTGGAGACCACCGTGTTACCGATACACCAGTCCCCCGAGGGGTCGGATTGTAGGCCGTCATCCGTGGGCGCGGACCTACGGACAGCGGCGCGGGCGTGCCGAGATTCGCGCCGCCACCGCGCGCCGGGCATCGGTTTAGGCCGGTATCCGGGCCTCAAGCGCCGCAGCCCGCGTGCCGACAGTGTTCTCAGGACGAGCCGGACTCCATGCTGGTACGCATTGCCAAAATCTCTCGAGAGCCGGGGGCGTCGAGCACGCCGCCCGTGTCTGCGCCCGCTCGCGATCGGCGCGCGGTCTCGCGACGGCGCGCGCCGTCGCGGAGCCTGCGCCGTCGCCTCGCCTCGGAGAGTGGCTTCACGCTGTTCGAGGTCCTGATCGCGGCGGTCGTTCTGATCGTCGGCCTGGCCACGCTGTTCGGGCTGGTCGACACCTCGCTCAAAGCCAGCGCCAGCACACGGGCGCGCGAGGGCGCGACCAACCTCGCGCGCGAGATTCTGGAGGACGCACACACGATTCCCTACGCGCAGCTCTCGCCGGGCGCGATCACAGGAGAGCTGCAGGCCATGAACGGGCTCGCCGACGCCTCCTCGTCCACTGCAGGCTGGCAGGTCGTGCGACGTGAAATCACCTACACGGTCACCGTGACCGAGTGCTCGATCGACGACCCCAAGGACGGCTACGGAACACACGCAAGCGGCACGTTCTGCAAAGACACGGGCGAACTCGAATACACGAGCGGGACCAAAGACACGCAGCCGGAGGATCTCAAGCGCATCACCGCCAACGTCGCCTGGAAAGTCAACTACCGCAATCTGAGCGTCACCCAGACACAGACGGTCAGCGTCGCCGGCGGCGCGCCCGGCCTCAATGCGAGCAACCTCGTCCTCGAAGCGCCGACGGTTGAACCGGAATTCCCTGCGAACAAACCGGTGATCGTCACAGAGCCGGTCTCGAAAACGCTCACGTTCGCCGTGACCGCGCCGACGGGGACGGTCGCGATGCGCTGGTCGCTCGAAGGGGTGGCGCAGACGCCGGCGCCCGTACTCAAAAGCGGCACCACCTGGAACTTCTCCTGGTCGATCCCGTACCCCGGCGTCTCCGACGGCACCTACCAGGTGTCGGCCCAGGCGATCGACGCGACCGGCGTCACGGGGCCGCCGGTGTCGATTTCGGTGACGCTGATCCGGGGTGTGCCCGCGGCGGTGGCGGGTCTGAAGGGCGGCTTCGACACGATCAACGTGACCGGCACGCCGACCAAAGTGGTCGAACTGCAATGGCAGGCGAACACCGAGCGCAACGTGATCGGCTACCGCGTCTACAACCCGAGCGGCACGCTCGTGTGCCCGGCGAGCGAAGCCACGCTCAGCATCGCCACCTCGTGCATCGACTTCAGCCCACCCTCGCCGACGGCGTCGAACCTCACCTACTCCGCGGTGGCGCTCTATCGCAACGCCAAAGGCGAATTGCTCCAGGGCCCTGCCGGTACGTTCAAAGTGTTGGGGGGTCCGCCCGAAGCGCCGAAACCGCCGACCGGGCTCACGCTCACGCCCAACGCCGACGGCTCGATCACATTGAACTGGACGGCGCCCTCCAGCGGGCCGGCGGTCAGCTTCTACCGCATCTATCGCGGCTCGATCGACTACACCGGCCGCTACGACGTGACGCCGTCGGGCACGACGACGACCTACACGGACACCGGCGCAGTCGGGACCCACAGCTACTGGGTCACGGCCGTCAACGCCAACTTCGGCGAGTCGAGCTTCCTCGGACCGGTGACCGGATGACGCCGATGCGCGCGGACGACGGGTTCACCCTGATCGAGCTGCTCGTGACGATGGCCGTCGCCGTGATCGTCTTTGGCGCGACGCTCAGCGTGCTGGATGTCTTCCAGCGCAACAACCGCTTCGAGCTGTTGCGCAACGAAACCGGGGACACCGCCCGCACCGCGATCGACCGCCTCGCGCGCGAGCTGCGCAACGTCGCCGCGCCGAGCACCAAAGAAGCGGGCGCGCTCGAGCTCGCCGAAGAATATTCGGTCACGTTCGAGACGATCGACTCGACCGGCACGAGCGAAAACCCCAGTGGGGTCATGCGCGTGCGCTACTGCCTGAACAACTCCACACCGACAAACGAGGTGCTCTGGAAGCAGGTCGACCGCTGGTCGGGCGCCACCCCGGCGGTCCCGACCGCGACGGCGTGCCCCGACCTGAACGCCGGCGACTGGGACAGCAGCACCCAGGTGATCCAGCACGTGACCAACCGCATCAAAGGTAAAAAACGGCCGCTGTTCACCTACGGGCCAGAAGGTGCGACGCTCGTCTCCCAGATCACGACCGTCAAACCGATGCTGTACATCGACCTCAACCCGGGGGCGCGTCCGGGCGAAAGCCAGCTGAGCAGCGCGATCGACCTGCGCAACCAGAACCGGCCGCCGAAAGCCTCCTTCACCGTCGTCCAGCTGGGTGCGCACCGGGTGCTGCTCAACGCATCGGAATCGAGCGACCCCGACGGGCTCGCTCTCACGTACAAGTGGTGGGACGGCACGACCCAGCTGAGCACGACGTCCGAGCAGGTCGAAACGGAAAAACTCGTGGCAGGCAGCAATCACACGTTCAAGCTCGAAGTCACCGACCCCGGCGGCTTGAAAAGCACGGCTGAACAGGCGGTGACGATCATATGAGGACCATCCGGGCAGGCGACGAGCAGGGTTTCGCGCTGGTGGCGGCGATCGCGCTGCTCTCGATCATCATGGGTCTCGGTCTGGGGCTGCTGCTGCTGACCGACAGCCAGCAGCGGGCCTCGGCCCGCGAGCGGGCGAGCGAGTCCGCGTTCAACATCGCCGAAGCGGCGCTGAACGCACAGGTCGGGCAGATCTCGCGGGCATGGCCGGCCACCAAAGCAGAATTCGAAAGCAATGGTGGCGTCACACGCTGCACCGCGGCAACGAGCACGGCGACGAACGGCTGTCCGACTGCCGCGAGCCTCAGCGCCGGCTATCCCAACATCAGCCCGGTCCCCTGCCCGGCGGGCGCCAAAACCGAGGCCTGGGGCTCGCCGCTGACCAACCAGTGGACGACGTACGTGCGCGACAACGAAATCCCCGAAAGCACAGCGTTCAACTCGTCGGGCGAGCAGGGCAAACCAGCCTACGACGCCAACGGGGACGGCAAGCTATGGGTGCGCGCGGTCGGCGTCGTCCAGTGCCGATGGGTCAGCGTGGTCACGCTCGTCTCGCGTCAGCTCATCTCGGTCAGCTTCCCCAAAAACTCCCTCACCGGGAACTGGTTCGCGATCACCAACAACGGCAACAAGGTGCTCGTCAACACCGCCGGCGAACCCCCCGTCTCCCAGCCCGGCGAAATCAGCATGCGCTGCGAATCGCTCGGCGCGACGCCGTGCGAATCGTGGGATGAATCGAAGAACCAGGTCTCACCACCCCCGACGAAACCCGCCACGCCGACCCCCAGCCCGCTCTATAACGCCGAACAGTTGGCCGGCCTGAGGTCGCAGGCGCTGGCGGCCGGAACGTTCCATTCCGGCGCCGCTGGAACCTGTCCGTCAACCCTCGAAGAAACGAAAGGTCTGCCCGCGTACATCGAAGGTTGCGGAGACCTGAAGATGACCGGCGGCATCGGCAACTCCTATGCCTCCCCTGGCTTCCTGGTCATAGCCGACGGAACGTTGGAACTGAAGGGCAACGCCGAATTCTTCGGGACGATCTACGCCGTCAACCCCACCAACCTGTCCAGCGCGGTCGTGATCCTCGGCGGCACGGCCCAGGTGGTCGGCGCGATCGACGTGGACGGCAGGGGCGGCATCGAACTGGGCTCGAGCAAGGCCAACCTGATCTACGATCCGCGCTCGATCGAAGAACTCAAAACCTATTCCGGCGCGACGCCAACGCGCAACACCTTCCGCGTTCTGCCCGAAGGCCAGTGATCGTGAGCGATCGCGCCGCCTGTCGCGGGTGCGCGCGCCGAGGCTAGCGCGGGCCGGTGCCGTGGGGCGGCCGGCTTGGGAGCGGCCGGTTGCGTGGGCCGGTCGGGATCGATAGGCCCTGACTCTCGCTTTCGCGGGACGTGGCCGATATGGATGGTGGATGGACGCCCACGTGACTCGCATGCCGGACTCACCCCGCGGCAACCTGCCGTCGCCGTTGGGGCTGCTCGGCGACGAGCGGCTGGCGCGCCGGGCCGGTGGCGGCAGCGAGCGCGCGTTCGCCGTGCTGTACGAGCGCTACCACCAGCCGCTCTACCGCTACGTGCGCACGATCGTGAGCGAGGACGCCGACGCTCAGGATGCGCTGCAGTCGACGTTCATGCGCGCGCTCGCCGCGCTTCGCCGCGGTCAGCGGGATGCGCCGCTGCGCCCGTGGCTGTTTCGCATCGCCCACAACGAGGCCGTCTCGCTGCTGCGCCGGCGGCGCCCGACGGTCGAGCTGTCGGAGGCCGCCCACCCACGGGCGCCGTCGGCCGCAGAGGACTCCGCACAGCGGGCCCGGCTGGTGCAGCTCGTCGGGGACCTGCAGCAGCTGAGCGATCGCCAGCGCCGCGCCCTGGTCATGCGCGAGTTGAGCGGCCTCTCGCACGAGCAGATCGCACTTGCGCTGGGCACGTCGGTGGCCGTCGCCAAGCAGACGATCTTCGAGGCTCGCCAGAGCCTGCTCGAGCTCGCCCAGGGGCGCGAGATGCAGTGTGAGGCGATCCGGCGCACGATCTCCGACGGCGACGGGCGTGCGCTGCGCGGTCGGCGCGTGCGCGCGCACCTGCGCGACTGCGACGGCTGCTCGGCGTTCGCCGCCGCGATTCGCACCCGCAGCGCAGACCTGAAGGCGTTGGCGCCGCCGCTGGCGCCGACCGCGGCAGCCGGCGTGCTGGCGCATCTGATCGGGCTCGGATCGGGGCACGGCAGCGGGGCCGGCGCAGCCGCCGGCGTCGCCGGCAAGTCCTTCGGCACGGCCCTGGCCGGGAAGGCGATCGTCGGCACGGCGATCGTGACGGCGGCCGCCGTCGGCGTCACGGATGCGCTGAAACCCGCCACGAGCCGGCAAGGGCACGGCGCGCCCCGCGTCGGCACCGTCCACCGTCCAGCGGGTGGCGGCCTGTCGGGCGGGGCGGCGGGGGCTCCCGGCAGCGCGGGCCGCACGGCCAAGCCCGCCGCGACCCGCCGCTCACGGCACGGAGCCGCCGGCTCGGCGGCGCAGTCGCCGGCTGCGGGGTCCTCGTCCTCCCCCGCCCCCGGCGCCGCTTCCTCGAGCGCCGCTACGCACCGGGCGAACGGACGGGCCCACGCTACCCCGGCACACGGCCGGTCGCATCGGCGGGCCAACAACGGAAAGTCGCACGCGAACCAGCACGCGACCAGCCGTCCCAGCCCGCCCGCCAAGGGCGGCCCGGAAACGCCGGCGAACACGCACGGCGCCACCCGCACGGGCGAAGCCCGCGCAGGCTCGGAGCATGCCGCCGCGGCTGCGCCCGCGAGCCCGCTGACCGGGGCCGAAGACCCCCAGACGCCGTCCCCCGCGCACCCGACTCGGTGAACGTTCCAGATAGGTCATGACCTTGGGCGCGCCCAGGCGTAGAGGAGATGACAAAGGCGAACCCGTCGCGAGGCGGGGGCGCAAAGCAAGGGGCCCCGCGCGACGGGGCAGCCCAGTCGCCAAGGAGGCAAAGATGCAACGAATCGTGAATCGAACGGGCGTCTTCGTCGCGGCCGCCGCCGTGGCCGCGCTGATCGCGGTGCCGGCAAGCGCCCTGCCCGGCGGGGTGCCGGCGAACCAGGGCACCGCCCACGGGCCGTCGGGCGCGCCGTACGGCGCGGCCTCAAACCCGGGCTCGACGCATCGCTCCTCGAAAGCGTCGGACAGCCAGCCCAGCACCCCGGGCCCCAACGCGAGCCTGCCGGCGAAGGCGAAGGCCTACGGCGTCTACTGCCAGAAAGAGAGCAAGAAGCACGTCGCCGGCCAGAAAGGCACGCCGTTCAGCCAGTGCGTGACCGCGATGGCGAAGCTGGCCCACGGCAGCACCAAAAGCCCCGCCGCCGCGTGTGCGACGGAGAGCAAGAAGCACGTGGCCGGCCAGAAAGGCACGCCGTTCAGCCAGTGTGTCTCGGCTGCGGCCAAACTCAAAAACGACGCTTAGAGCTGACGCGCCCGGCCCGCCATGGGGGACTGAGCCGGGCCGGGCGCTCAGGAATCCGATCGGGCCTTGCCTTGCCGCGGCCCTGAAGTGCGGGCGGAGGGACTCGAACCCCCAAGGGCGCTAGCCCACCGGCTCCTAAGGCCGGAGTGTCTACCAGTTCCACCACGCCCGCGCGCGAGGCAGTGCGAGATTGTATGGTGGGCATCCGAATGGCCTCCATGGCGGGCAGGCAAGCGGATGAGCGCACGTCGGATGACGTGATCATCACCCATCCCAACCGCGACAAGCCGGTCGTGCAGGCGACGCGCGCGACGGTCGTGCTGCTGCTGCTCGCAAGCGCCGCGCTCGTGCTGATCGTGACCATCGGCGGCTGGAGCGTGCTGCAGGGAGCGGTCCCCGTGCAGATCGCCTACGTGATCGTCTATGTGACGCTGGCGTTCTTCGCGATGCGTTGGAACCGCGGCGTGCTCCCGGTCGCGGCCGTGCTCGCCGTGCTGCTCTTGATCTTCGCCCTCGTCGCCGGGCCGGCCTGGTTCAACCGCGACAAAACCGGCTATGAACAGCCCGCGATCGACGCCGGGCTGCTCGGCGTCCTGACGCTGCTGATCGTGCCGGTGCAGATGCTGCTGGTGGCCTTCGCCATGCGCGGCTTCCAGCAGGGTTGGAACGTCGAGCTCGAGCGTCGTCGGCCCACCGCCGGACCGGGCACGTTCGCCGACGCCCCCCCGCACCCCGCCTGACCTCATTTACACTCGGATCGCGCGCGCGGCGGTGGCGGAACGGTAGACGCGAGGCCCTCAAAAGGCCTTGTCCGCAAGGGCGTGTGGGTTCGACTCCCACCCGCCGCACTCGCTGAACGACGGCCGCGGGAGCCGCGTAGCCGCCTACCCGCTCGGCCGCTCGAACGCGCGCCGCGCCGCGGCGGCGCCGATCTTCGCGTGCTCCCAGTAGCCGTAGGTGCCGCGCTCGCGCAGCTCCTCGCCCGCCTCGACCAAGGCGCCGAGCGCGGCGAAGGCGAAGCCGCCGCCGACCGAGACGCGTGCGACGCCGACGGAGGCGAGCTCGTCGACCGAGGGGACGCCGGGCCGGGCGAGCACGTTGACGGGGACACCGACCGCGTCGACCACGCGCCGGATGTCCTCGAGCTCGGTCAGGCCCGGCGCATACAGCACGTCGGCGCCGGCACGCTCATAGGCCTGCAGGCGGGCGATCGTGTCATCGAGATCAGCGCGCCCGTGCAGGTGGTTCTCGGCGCGCGCCGTCAGCACCAGGCGCCCCCCGCTCCCGTGCGCGGCCTCGGCCGCAGCGGCGACCCGCTCGACCGCCTGCGCCGACTCGTAGATCGGCGCCGCCGGATCGCCCGAGAAGTCCTCGATCGAGCAGCCGGCGAGGCCGACCTCGATCGCTGCCCGCACCGTGCGCGCGACTCCCTCCGCGTCGCCGGCGAAGCCGTTCTCGAGGTCGGCCGAAACGGGTAGGTCCGTCGCCGACACGATCTCGGCCGCCTGCGCCAGCGCGTGCTCGCGCCCGATCGCTCCGTCGAGCGCGCCCAGCGTCGCGGCCGAGCCGCTGCTCGTGGTCGCGAGCGCCCGGAAGCCGAGTGAGGCGAGCAGCTTCGCCGAGCCGCGGTCCCATGGGTTGGGCAGTAGGAGCGGGCGCCGGTCGTGATGGAGCTGCTCGAAAAGTCGTGCTCTCTCGGCCTGCTCGCCCATCCGTCCTCCTCTGTCGACTCGCGGGATGACAAGATCGCACAAGCGCGCACGACCACCCGAGCCGATCCAGACAGGAGCCCGCAGTGAGCCAAGACGAGCAGGTGCAGGCACTTCCCAGCCTTTCCCGTGAGGACGATGTCTTCGTGCTCGACCTCGGCAACGGCGAGAACCGCTTCAACGCGGCCTCGCTCGATGCGATCGAGCGGTGCCTGGACGAGGTGCAGGGCGCGCCGGCGCCGCGCGCGCTCGTCACGACGGCGACAGGCAAGATCTTCTCGAACGGGCTCGACCTCGAGTGGATGGCCGCCAACCAGGGGCTGATCGCCGAGTTCGTGCCGCGCCTGCACGAGCTGCTGGCGCGCGTGCTCGAGCTCGACGTGCCGTGCGTCGCCGCTCTGCAGGGCCATACGTTCGCCGCCGGCGCGATGCTCGCGCTCGCTCACGATCAGCGCGTGATGCGCGCCGACCGTGGCTTCTTCTGCCTGCCCGAGGTGGACATCCGGATCCCCTTCACGCACGGCATGAACGCGCTGATCGCCGCGCGCCTGAGCAAGCGCGCGGCGCACGAGGCGATGACGACGGGCCGTCGCTACGGCGGCATCGACGCAGAGGCGGCCGGGATCGTCGCGCACGCCGTCGCCGAGGACCGCGTGCGCGCGCAGGCGATCGAGCTCGCCTCGGCGCTGGCCGGCAAGGACCCCGCCACGCTGGGGACGATCAAGCGCAGGCTGTATGAGGCGCCGCTCGCCGCCCTGCGCGACCGCGGCGCCAACGAGCTCGTCGGCGCCGCCTAGGGCTCCTCGACGAGGTCCATCAGCGCCTGGGCCAACTCGGGCGGCGCCACGAGGATGCCCCACGGCAGCCCCTCGCGCGCGCTCAGCTCGCGCACCTGCAGTCCGGCTCGTTCGCAGACGAGCGCGCCGGCGGCGATGTCCCACTGCTTCACGGTGCGCTCGTAGTAGGCGTCGTAGCGCCCGGCCGCCGTCCACGCCAGATCGAGCGCGGCGCTGCCGAAGCGGCGAATGTCGCGCACGCGCGGCAGCAGCCGCTGCAGCACCTCGGCCTGCGCATCGCGCACGCCCGCCTCGTAGGAGAAACCCGTCGCGACCATCGCGCTGGCGAGATCCTCGCCACCCGGCCCGGCATCCTCGCCCGTGCGGCGCTCGTGCGAGGGGTCGCCGGTGCCCCCGTGCCTGAGCTCGTGCACGCCATGCGGGCCCTCGACCACCGCTGCACGTTCGCGCGCGGCGCTGAACAGCTCGTCCCGGTTCGGATCGAACACGACCCCGGCGAGCGTGCCCGAGTCGTCGGCGACGGCCACGCTGACGCTCCACTGGGGGATGCCGAAGAGGAAGTTGACCGTGCCGTCGAGCGGGTCGACGATCCAGCGCAGACCGCTCGAGCCGTGCTCGGAGTCGCCCTCCTCCTCGCCGACGAAGCCGTCTTCGGGTCGGCGCTCGCGCAGGAGCGCGCGGATCGCGCGCTGGGAGGCGACGTCGGCCTCACTGACGAGGTCGGTGGGCGTGCTCTTGGCCGCCACCTCTCGCTCGGCTCCGTGACGCGCGCGCTCGAGCAGCATCCCCCCCGCCATGCGCGCCGCCTCGACCGCCAGCCCGAGCAGTGCCTCGGTGCCGTCCGCCCCCTCCCCCGCGCCGTCGGGGCGCCGCGTCGGCTGATCCGTCGGCGCCTGCAGGTCGCTCACGCGATCTCCGGCGGACGCGCGTGAGCCCATGGGCGCTCGGATTCGATCTGCGCGGCCAGCGACAGCAACGTCGCCTCGTCGTTGGGACGGGCGACGAGCTGGACACCCCGCGGCAGGCCGTCGGCGCCGAGGCCCGCCGGAACCGATGCGGCCGGCTGGCCGGTGACGTTCCAGACGCCGTTGTAGGGCACCCAGCCGGCGACCGCGTTGAGCGTCCACAGCGCCCCGCGGCCCTGCAGCTGCCCGATCCGGGGAGGCCCCGTCGCGGTCGTGGGCGTGAGCAGCAGGTCGTGGTGCTCGAGCACCGAGTTCAGCCGCCGGGCATACTCGCGCTCGCCGGCAAGCGCGCGCTCGAACACGGGCCCGGCGAGCGCACCGAGTCGCGCCATCCCCTTGGTGCGCCGCTCCAGTCGCTCTGGATGGGCGATCGCGCATGCGTCTTCGTAGACGCCGCGCACGTAGCGCGGGATCAGCGCCGTGCCCGCGCCCGTGCCGTAGTCGGGGTCGCTCTCGCTCAGCTCGTGCCCGAGCGAGCGCAGCAGGTCGACCGTCTGCTCCAGAGCGCGCGCGCCGTCGTCGTCCAGCTTCGCCACGACGCCCGGCGGGATGCGCGTCGAGTAGGCGATGCGCAGGCGCCCCGGCGGCGTCGCGGCGGCCTGCGTGAACGGCACCTGCGGTGCCGGCGCGCTGTCCTCGTCGAGCTCGGTCGCGCCCGAGGCGACGTCGTGGAACAGCGCCGTGTCGGCGACGCGGCGCGTCAGCACGCCGTTCACCGAGAGCCCGTTCCAGGCGCGCCGGCGCGGCGCCAGCGAGACGCGCCCGCGCTGCGGCTTCAGGCCGAGGAGCCCGCACCAGGCCGCGGGGATGCGGATCGAGCCGGCGCCGTCGGAGCCGAGCGCGGCGCCGACGAGCCCGGCGGCGACGGCCGCGGCGCTGCCGCCGCTCGACCCGCCGGGGGCGCGCTGAAGGTCCCACGGGTTGCGCGTCGCGCCGAACGTCGCCGTCTCCGTGAACGGCCACACGCACAGCTCGGGCACGTTCGTCTTTCCGATGATCACGGCCCCGGCGGCCCGCAGCAACCGCACGACCTCAGCGTCGGCGGCGGCCGGGTCGCCATAGGCGTTGCTGCCGAGCGCGGTGACCTCGCCGGCGACGTCGATGTCGTCCTTGACCGCGATCGGAACTCCCAGCAACGGGCGCTCGCCACCGGCGCCCCGGCGCGCGTCGGCCTGCTCGGCTTCGAGCAGCGCGCGCTCGGCGAACACGATCCGAAACGCGTTCAGCACCGGCTGGGCGCGCTCGATCCGGCGCAGATACAGGTCGACCAGCTCGCGCGAGGAGAGCTCGCCCGCGGCGATCAACTCGGCCTGGCGGGCGATTCCGGCGAAGGCGATCTCGAGCGCGTCCATGTTCTCTTGGAATCTATTGAAAATCGACGAGCCCCCGCCGATCTTGCCTTTAGGATGTCGCCGGGCGTCATGCGGGCTCGCGGGGCGCGACATGGCCATCGAAGAGCACGCAGGCGCGGGCGGTCCCATGCGGTCAACCGAAAGGGAGTGTGCACGGTGCCCTATCCAGTGACCTTCGAGGTCGACTACGTCGAGCAACGCAACCGGCTTACGACGTTCTTTCGCCTGTTGCTGGTGATTCCCGTCGCCATCGTCCTGTACGTGTTCGGGATCGTCGCGAGCATCGCGATCGTGATCGCGTGGTTCGCGATCGTGATCACCGGCCGCTACCCGCAGGGCCTGTACGACTTCGTCGCCGACTTCAACCGCTTCCTGGCGCGGGTGACGGCGTATGGCGTGCTGCTGAGCGACCCGTATCCACCGTTCAGCGGCTCCGATGACCCCGGCTATCCGGTGCGCATGCGCTTCGCCGGCCCACTCGAGCGCTACAGCCGCGTGAAGACGTTCTTCCGCATCATCCTGGCGATCCCGATCATCGTGCTGCGCTACGTGATCAACCTGCTGCTCGAGCTCGGGGCGTTCGCGGCGTGGTTCGTGATCCTGTTCACCGGCAAGATGCCGCGCGGTCTGTTCGACCTGATGGTGCTCGCCAACTCCTACACGGCGCGCAGCGACGCCTACCTGTTCCTGCTGACCGAGACCTACCCGCCCTTCCAGGACGAGACGACACGCAGCGCTGGGACGCCCGGGCCCACGATGCCCGAGCCTCCCCCGCCGACCGTTCGCGAGCCGCCTGCGCCAAGCTAGACGGTCGATGACCAAGCCTCGCAAGGACGCAGGGAGCGCGGCGTGCTCCGCACGCGAGCGACCGAGGACGCCGCGAGGCGCCGGTCAGCGGCCGTCTAGACGGGTGTGACCGCGTTGTGCTTGGCAGGCCACTCCCGCCGCTTGGAAGCAGCATGCGCGTAGCGGCGGATCAGCTCGTCGCGCAGGCGCTCGGGCTCGATCACGGCGTCGATCACGAGCTCTGAGGCGAGATGCAGGATGTCGATGTCCTCGGCGTATTCGGTGCGCAACCGCTCCGTGCGCTGCGCGCGCTCCTCGGGGTCCTCGATCGCCTGCAGCTGGTTGAAGTAGACCGCGTTGATCGCCGCCTGCGGACCCATCACGGCGATCGAGGCGCTCGGCAGCGCCAGGCAGCAGTCGGGCTCGAAGGCGGGGCCGGCCATCGCGTACAGGCCGGCGCCGTAGGCCTTTCGCACGATCACCGAGATCTTCGGCACGGTCGCCTCGCTGACGGCGCTGATCATCTTCGCCCCGTGGCGGATGATGCCTTCGCGCTCGACCTGCGTGCCGATCATGAAGCCGGGCACGTCGGCGAGGAACAGCAGCGGCACGTTGAACGCGTTGCAGGTCCAGATGAAGCGAGCGGCCTTGTCGGCGGAGTCGCTGAACAGCACGCCGCCCTTGAACTTCGGCTGGTTGGCGACGATCCCGATCGCCTGCCCGTGCAGACGCGCGAAGCCGACTATGACCTCCTTGGCCCAGCGCGGGTGGATCTCGAGCAGCGAGCCCTCGTCGACGAGCGCGCCGACCAGCGCCTTCATGTCGAACGGCTTGTTCTCGTCTGCCGGGATGAGCTCGCCGAGCGAGCGCCCATCGGGCAACGGCGCCGGCGGCACGGACGGGACCGGCGGCGGCGCGAGCTCCCAGTTCCCGGGCAGGAAGGAGAGGTAGCGGCGCGCCGTCGCGATCCCCTCCTCGTCTGACTTGACCAGCTGATGCCCGCACCCGGAGACGCCCGTGTGCATCTTGGCGCCGCCCATCTCCTCGAGCGTGACCTGCTCGCCGATCACCATCTCGGCCATGCGCGGTGAGCCGAGGTACATCGAGGCGTTGCCCTCGCGCATGATCACGACGTCGCAGAAGGCCGGGATGTAGGCACCGCCTGCGGCGCTCGGACCGAACAGCACGCACACCTGCGGGACCACGCCCGAGAGCTTCACCTGGTTGTGGAAGATGCGCCCGGCGCCGCGGCGCCCGGGGAACATATGCACCTGCTCGGTGATGCGGGCGCCGGCAGAGTCGACCAGGTAGACCATCGGCACGCCCAGCGACAGCGCGCGCTCTTGGATGCGCAGGATCTTCTCGACCGTCTTCGGTCCCCACGAGCCGGCCTTGACGGTGGGGTCGTTGGCCATCAGCGCGACCGCGCGCCCTTCGACCTCGCCGACCCCGGTGACGACGCCGTCCGCGCCGAGCCCGTCCTCCTGCCAGTTGGCGAGCAGCGCCTCCTCGGCGAAGCTGCCGTCGTCGAGCAGCAGCGCGATCCGCTCGCGCACGGCAAGCTTGCCCTGCTCTCGCGCCTTGTCGCGGTGGCGCTCCGGGCCCCCCGCGAGCGCGCGGGCGGCCGCCCCGCTCAGGTCGCTCACGGCCGCGGTAGCCCTCGATACCGGTGGTGCCGGCGCCCGCGCGCGAGATGACGTTCGTGCCGCGCCTGCAGCCGAGCTTGGACGACGTCGAGATCCGAGGCCGGCCCGAACAGACGCCACGCATCGCGCACGACCGGCAGCAGCGTGAAGCCGATCACCCAGCCCGGCCAGAAGCCGCTGCTGGGCCCACTGGCGAGCCAGATGCCGACGCACAGCGCGGATACACCCAGCGACCCACCGGCCTCCTGCAACAGGCGACGGCGCAGCTGGACCCTGCGCTTGCTCAGCGCGAGCTTGACCGACGTCGAGCTGACCGGGAGATCGACGCGCAGCGCGTCGAGGTCGGCGCGCGTGGATGCGGCATAGGCGCCGCCGATGCGCTCCTCCAGCTCCTCGGAGGTGAGCCTGCCGGCGCCGGCATGCTCGCGAAGCTCCTCGATCAACTGCTCGCGATCGGCGTCCGCGACGCGCAGCCTGGACAGGTCGCTCATGTCAGGAACATTAGTCGGTCACCGGCGCGCGCTCGCTCCCAGCGAGCCGCGCGCGATCGCCATCAGATCCCGGGGTTCTCGGCGGGCGAGTCCCCCGAATAGTCGTAGAAGCCCTTGCCCGACTTGCGCCCGAACCAGCCCGCGCTGAGCACCTTGCGCAGCGTCGGGGGACGCGCGAAGCGCCGCTCGCGGAACTCGTCGAACAGCACGTCGCAGATCGAGCCGAGCGTATCCAGCCCGACGAAGTCGGCGAGCGTCAGCGGGCCCATCGGATGGCCCGCGCCGGCCTTCATCGCCTCGTCGATCTCGGCGACAGAGCCGACGCCCTCTTCGAACGCCCGGATCGCGTCGAGCATGTACGGCACGAGCAGACGGTTGACGATGAACCCCGCCTTGTCCTTGGTCGGGATCGCGAGCTTGCCCTCCGAGCGTGCGAACTCCAGCGCGGCGTCGAACGCCTCCTCGCCGCTGGTCACGCAGCGCACGACCTCGACCAGCTTCATCACCTGCGCCGGGTTGAAGTAGTGCAGGCCGACGAAGCGCTCCGGGCGCCCGGTCACGGCGGCCTGGTCGATCACCGCCAGCGAGGAGGTGTTCGTCGCGAAGATCGCCTCGGGCTTGACGATCCGATCGACCTCCTTCCACATCTCGAGCTTCAGCGCGAGGTCCTCCGTGATGGCCTCGATCACGAGGTCGCAGTCGGCGAGCTCGCCGTAGTCGGTCGTGCCCTGGATGCGCCCGCGCACGGCGTCGGCGTCCTCCTGGCCGGACTTGCCCTTCTCGACGGCGCGCGCGAGCTGCTTCTCGATCTTGCCGATGCCCTTGGCGAGGGTCTGCTCGTCGACCTCGCGCAGCACGACGTCATAGCCCGTCTGCGCTGCGACCTGGGCGATGCCGTGGCCCATCAGACCCGCGCCCAGCACACCGACCTTCTCGATCTTCGCCATCTGACCTCCGCTCGCGTGACCCTCTGTTGCGGGGCAGCCTATTACGCGCGGGGCACCTCTCGCTGCCCGGCACGCATGCGCGATCGAGAGGTCTGTAGCGCCGGGAAGTTTCGACGAGGGCCGGCGTCTGTCTATGCGAGGCGCCCGTGCCACAGGCACCGACGCCTGCGCGGCGGTCCGCGCCGATCGGCTGCGACCCGCCATCACCCGCGCCGCCAACCTCCCCCCGGCGGCGCGAGGCGGAGCCGGTTTCGCTGGTCCTGCCCCCGATCCGGGCGGGGCCGGCGGAACCGGCTCCGTCATGCCTGTAGCCTCAACGAAGATCCGCATCCGACCGCCAGGAGTCAAACGATGAGCATCGTCCTCACGGAAGACCGCGGGGCCGCCCGCCACGTCATCCTCAACCGACCGGAGAAGCGCAACGCGATGAGCCAGGAGCTGCTGCGAGCGCTCGGCGAGGAGCTCCGCGAGGCGGCCGCCGACCCGGACGTGCACTGCGTCGTGCTGCGCGGCGAAGGTCCGGTCTTCTCGGCCGGCGTCGACCTCGTCGAGCTCGGCCAGTCGGCGGGCACGCCGGGGCAGCTGCGCCCCTTCCGCAAAGTGTTCCTCGACTGCCCGAACCTGTGCGAAGAGATGGCCAAGCCGGTCGTCTGCCAGATCCATCGCACGTGCGTGGGCGGCGCGCTCGAGGTGGCGCTCGGCTGCGACCTGCGGATCGCCTCCAGCGACGCCCAACTCGGCCTGCCGGAGGTCAAGTTCGGGATCATCCCGGACGTCGGGGGCTCGACGCGCCTGCCGGCGGTCGTCGGCCTCGGACGCGCGAAGGAGCTGATCATGACGGCGCGCACGATCGACGCGGCCGAGGCCGAGCGGATCGGCCTCGTCAACCGCGTCGTCGCGCCCGAGCAGCTCGAGCAGGCGACACAGGAGCTGGTCGATGAGCTGCTCGCCAACTCGCATGTGGCCGTCGGCCGCGCCAAGCGCGTGATCGACGCATCGGCGCGACCGGCGCTGGCGCAGACGCTCGAGATGGAGGTGGCCGTGCAGGAGTTCTGCGTCGCCGCCGCCCGCGAGGGCGCGCGCGAGGCCGAGCAGGCGGGCGAGCCGGTCGCGAGCTAGCGCCCGAGGAGCCGACGCCGCGGCCGCACGCGCCTAGCGGGTCGTCGACCAAGCGGAGCAAGGACGCAGGGAGCGAAGTGTGCTTCGCACATGAGCGACCGAGGACGCCGCCCCGTGTAGCGTCGACGGCCCGCTAGCGCCAGTCGACGGGGCCGGCGACGAGAGTGTGGCTGCCGAGCGGGCGGCCGAGGATCCCCTGGACGCGTCGCGCGCAGACCAGCAGCGCGGGCAGGTCGATGCCGGTCTCGAGCCCCATCTCGTGCAGCATCGAGACGAGGTCCTCGGTCGCGATGTTGCCGGTGGCGCCGGCCGGCACGGGGCAGCCGCCGAGCTCGCCGAAGCTCGACTCGAAGCTCTCGACGCCGGCCTGCAGCGCGGCGAGCACGTTGGCGAGGCCTTGGCCGCGCGTGTTGTGGAAGTGGGCGGTCAGCTCGATCTGATCGCCCAGCGCGGTGTGCGCGGCTGCGAAGAACTGGGAGACCTGATGGGGGTTGGCCATGCCGGTCGTGTCGCCGAAACCGATCTCCTGAGCGCCGGCGTCGCGCAGCCGAGCGGCGATCGCGAGCACGCGCTCGACCGGGACGTGTCCCTCGTAGGGGCAGCCGAAGGAGGTCGAGATCACCCCCTCGCAACGCAGTCCTGCCTCGCGGGCGACGCCGAGCACGCCCTCGAGCTCGTCCAGCGACTCGGCGATCGTGCGGTTGACGTTCTTGCTGTTGTGCGTCTCCGAGGCCGAGAGGAACACGTTGATCTCGTCGATCCGATCGCGCTGCGCCAGCGCGTGCTCGAGGCCGCGCGCGTTGGGGATCAGGACGCTCACGGCGACATCGTCGGGCACGTCGATCCGCGCGAGCACCTCGGCCGCGTCGGCCAGCTGCGGGATCACGTCGGCGCGCACGAAGCTCGTGACCTCCAGGCGGCGCAGCCCGGTGCGCGCGAGCGCGTCGATCAGCTCGATCTTGTGCTCGGTGGAGATCGTCTCGGGCTCGTTCTGGAAGCCGTCGCGCGGGCCGACCTCCCTGATCCTGATCGCGTCCGCCATCCCTATATCCCTAGCACCGATCGAGCGAGACCTATACTCGCCGCGTGTCCACCCCGGTCGACCCCGACGCGACGGATCCGGTCGCGATCATCGGAGCCTCGGGAGCGCTCGGCTTCGGGCTGGCCGTCCGGCTGGCGCGCGCGGGCGTGCCGATCGCGATCGGCTCGCGCGACCCGGACCGCGCGCAGGAAGCCGCTCAGCGCGCGCTCGCGGCGGTCCCGGACGGTTCGTTCAGCGGCCTTCAGAACGCCGAGGCGGCGCGAGCCGCGGCGGTCGTGATCCTCAGCGTGCCGTTTCGCAACCACTCCGAGACGCTCACGAACCTGAAGGGAGCACTGGGTCCGGGGCAGCTCGTGATCGACGCGACGGTGCCGCTGGCGGCGGCGGTGAGCGGCAAAGCGACGCGCATGCTCGGCGTGTGGCAGGGCTCGGCGGCGCAGCAGGCGGCCGAGATGGTGCCCGAGGGGGTCCGCGTCGTCTCGGGCCTGCACACGATCAGCGCGGCGTCGCTGACGGACCTCGAGCATCCGCTCGGGCAGGACGTGCTGCTGTGCGGCGAGCGGCGCGAGGACAAGAGCGAGGCGGCGCGCCTGATCGAGCGGATCGAGGGCCTGCGCTGCATCGACTGCGGGCGGCTGGAGATGTCGCGCATCACGGAGTCGCTGACGGCGCTCCTGATCGGCGTCAACAGCCGCTACAAGGCCCACTCGGGCATCCGCCTGACGGGCCTCCCCGACCCCAAGTGGGACTGAGCGACCGGCCCCCGCCGGCATGGTCGGCGTGAGCGCGGCGGGCTCCGTTGCGGGCGAGGTGGTCGTGCTCGCCGGGGGCACCGGCGGCGCCAAGCTCGCCCGCGGGATGCTCGACGTCGTCGGCGAGGATCGCCTCAGCGTGATCGCCAACACGGGCGACGATGTCGAGATCTACGGCGCATACGTCTCGCCGGACCCCGATCTCGTCACGTTCTGGCTTGCCGATCTCATAGACGAGCGCGGCTGGGGACTTCAGGGGGACACCTTTTTAGTGATGGACGCCCTCCGGGCGATCGGATCGGATGTCTGGTTCAACCTCGGCGACCGCGATCTGGCGTGGTGCATCGAGCGCTCGCGCATGCGCGGCGAGGGGCTCTCGGCGACGGCCGTGCATGAGCGCCTGGCCGCGAGCATCGGCCTGCGGGCGCGCGTGCTTCCGATGAGCGACGAGCCGGTGCGCACCTGGGTGCGCAACCCCTCCGGCTGGCACTCCTTTCAGGAGTTCATGATCCGAGAGCGCGCAGAGGGTCCGGTGCAGGGGCTCGAGCTGCGCGGGGCCGAGCAGGCGCGGGCGAGCGAGCGGTCCCTGCGCGCGATCGCGCGGGCCGAGGCGATCGTGATCGGGCCCTCCAATCCGCTCGTCTCGATCGCGCCGATCCTCGCTGTGGCCGGCATGCGCGAGGCGCTGGCCGAAGCCGAGGCCCCGGTCGTCGCGGTCAGCCCGATCGTCGGCGGAGAGGTGCTGAAGGGACCCACCGAGGCGTTCATGACGTTCGCCGGGCTCGACTGCAGCGCCGGCGGAGTGGCTGAGTTCTACGGCGATCTGCTCGAGGGCATCGTCGCCGACGAGGACCTCGCCCGGCGGCTGCCGGTGCTGCGAACCGACACACGCATGGAGGACGCCTGCGCCCGCGCGCGCGTCGCGCGCGAGACGCTCGAGTTCGCCGCAGCGCTCGCGCCCGCCGCCTAGCAGCTCGCTACGGCTGGCCTACCGGCGCACCGCTCTCGCGCCAGGCCGACAACGTGTCGAGCGCACCGCCGATCACCCGCTGCACGAATTCGCCACGGTCGTTGGCGTGCGGAAGCGGGTCCTCCGGGACGGGCACGTCGAGGAACTCGCAAAGCGGTCCCCAGCCTTCGCCGACCTCCCAGACCAGCAGGCGCTCGGGCTCGACCGCGGCCTTCACCTGCTCGTGGTGGCGCAGCATCTGCTCGATCAGCTGCTCGGGCTCGGCATTTCCCTCGGCGAACGTGCCCTGCGGCCCCCAGAACATCCGATCGACGAGCTCGAGATAGCGCTTGAAGCGCGGGTCCACCTCGGCGCGCGCATGCGCCAGCAGGGGCATCAGCGTGCGGCCGAAGCTCATCGTCCAGATCGTTTCGCGGAAGCTGCGCTCCCAGGACTCGGGGTCGCGCACGCTCAGCAGGACCTTGGCTTCGGGATAGGCGTCGAGCAGCTCGCGGTAGAAGTAGCCGCCGGGCCAGTCGACCGTCGAGTCGTGGCCCGCGAACACCTGCTCCCAGGGCGCCTCGCCGTCCATCGCGCTGTCCCACAGCTCGACCTGATCGAGCTCGGCGATCACGTTGACCCAGTGGTAGCAAGGCCCGAGCCCGAGCTGCTCGAGCGCCAGCTTCTGCGTAAGCGTGCCGGTGCGCGGCAGTCCTGCGCCTATCAGCTTCATCGCATCCCTCCGTCGTGGCCGTGGACGGCGCAGCCGCGGCGTCCAAATCAGGGGCTCCATGCCAGCAGATCGGCGCAATCGGCTGCCGAAGAAGTGGATAAGAACCGCTGACAGGCGCCGTCGCGCGGTGTTGATGGTCATATCGTCGAAATCACCGTAGCTGGACGTACATGCCCCTGCTACCCGCGATCAAGGAGCTTCGACTGTGCACAGCGGCCTTCACCGCCCCGGCAACCCGTCCGCACACGCCGGGCCGACGGCTCACCCCGGGCCGACCGTGGCGCCACGCGCGCGCGTGCCCCGGCGCGCCCGCCGCACGGGAACCCGGATCGCGGCGCTCACCGTGTCGGACTCGCCCGAGGTGCTCTCCCAGGCCCAGGTGCTCGACCGTCTCGGTCTGGCCGGCGACGAGTTCGCGGAGCGGATCTTCGCGCGCTGCGGCGTCGAGCAGCGCCATCTGGAGCTGAGCGACGACTTCCTCTCGCTCACGCTGCAGGGGCGCACGGCACACGTTGAGATGCAGTTGCTCGACCACTCGATCCGCGCGATCGACGAGCTCGACGTGGACCCGCGGGAGATCGGGACGGTGATCAGCGCGAGCCTGTACTCGCTCGGCTGCCCGCCGCTGGCGAACCGCCTGGTCGACCACTACGGGATGGATCCTGCGACCGACAAGTACCACCTGACCGGCGTCGGCTGCGCGAGCGCCGTGCCGCTGATGAGGCTGGCCGCGCAGGCGATGCGCGATCAGCCCGACCGCCCCGCACTGGTCGTCGCGGCGGAGAGCATGAGCGGCATCCTGATGCGCGCCACCGAGGAGGACCCGCGCGCGAAGACGGTCGGGTCGGCGATCTTCGGCGACGGCTGCGCGGTGGCGCTGCTCTCGGCGGACCGGCGCTCGGACGGGCCGCTGATCGTCGACTCACAGGTCCACCACATCGCCGGCACGCTCGGAGCGGTCGAGCTCGAGTGCAGCGACGACGACAGCCACCTGCACCTGGCCCGCGAGCTGCCCGACCTGGCGGGCGCGGGACTCGGCGGCGTGGTCGACCGCTTCCTGCAGCGCAACCGGCTGGGCCGGGAGCAGATCGAGCACTGGATCGTCCACCCGGGCGGGCGACGAATCATCGAGAACGTCGAATCGGCGCTCGATCTGAGCGCCGAGCAGACCGAGCTGAGTTGGCGCGTGCTCTCCGAGCGCGGCAACGTCGGCACGCCCTCGATCATGTACGTCCTGCGCGAGACGGTTCAGTCGCGCGAACCCGAGCCCGGCCAGCGCGGCCTGCTCGTCACCGTAGGCCCGGGCGTGACCGTCGGGCTGATGCTGCTCGCCTGGTGAGCCGACGGCCCGCCCGGCACTATCGTGGGGGCGGATGCGCACGGCAGCGATCCTCCCGGTGAAGCGCTTCGCCGCGGCCAAGTCGCGGCTGGGCGACAGCGTCGCCGACGAGCTGCGCGCGAGGCTCGCGCGAGCGATGGTGGCCGACGTGCTTGACGCGCTCGCGAGCGCGGCGGCGATCGATCTCACGATCGTCGTCACGCGCGAGCCGAGCCTGCGCCAGCCGGCGGACGAGCACGGCGCGCTGCTCGTCGAGGACACGGCCGAGCGCGGCCAGTCGGCGGCCGTGACGCTCGGCGTCGAGCGCGCGCTGGCGGACGGCTTCGGGCGCGTGCTGTGCATCCCCGGCGACTGCCCCGCGCTCGACCCGGCCGAGCTCGACGCGCTGATATCGAGCAGCGGCCGGGACTCGGTGGTGATCGTGCCCGATCGCCACGGCACGGGCACCAATGGCCTGCTGCTCTCCCCGCCCGATGCGATCTCGCCGAGCTTCGGCCCGGACAGCTGTGAGCGTCACGGCGCGCTCGCGCGCGCGGCGGGCGTGAGCTGCCGTCTGTCCTATCCCTCCTCGCTGCTGCTCGACGTGGACACCGGCGCCGACCTCGCGGTCCTGCGCGAGCGTCTGGCGGGCGCGGACGCGGCGGCCGCGCGAACTCGAGCCGTGCTCGCACAGCCCGTGACGCCGGGAGTCCTCGCCACGAACAACGCCGGCTGAACGGAGCCTGGAGTGGCAAGCCTGAGCGCCAGAGCCCTCGCCGGCCTGCCCGAGGTGCGCGCCGGAGACGACCTGGCGGCGCTGATCTGCGAGGCGGCGGCAGCCCAGGGCGAGCCGCTGCAGGACGGTCAGCTGGTGCTGATCGCGCACAAGGCGGTGTCGAAGGCCGAGGGAGCCGTGGTCGCACTCGGCGACGTGCGGCCGGGCGAGCGCGCGCTCGAGCTGGCCGGCCGCCTCACGGCCGAGGGCACGGGCGAGGTGCGTGACCCGCGCGCGGTGCAGGTGGTGCTGGACGAGTCGGCCGAGATCCTGCGCGCCGAGCGCGGCGTGCTGATCTGCCGCACGCGCCACGGCTTCGTCTGCGCGAACGCCGGCGTGGACGCGTCCAACTCGATCGACGCCGAGACGGTGATCCTGCTGCCCCGCGACCCGGACGGCTCGGCGCGGCGCCTGCGCTCGCGGGTGCGCGAGCTGACCGGCGCGCGCGTGGCAGTGTTGATCGCCGACAGCTTCGGGCGTGCCTGGCGCCACGGCCAGGTCGACGTCGCCGTCGGCCTGGCCGGGATGGCACCGCTCGAGGACTGGCGCGGGCGCGAGGACGCGCGTGGGATGCCCCTGCGCGCCACCTGGCTGGCCGTCGCCGACGCCGCGGCGGCCGCCGGCGAGCTCGTGCGAGCGAAGGACTCGCTCGAGCCGGTCGTCCTCGTCGACGGCCTGCAGCGCTTCTTCGACGAGGGCGACGGACCCGGCGCGGCCGCGCTGCTGCGGCCGCTCGGGGAGGATTTGTTTCGCTAGCTCCCGGCGCTCGCGCGCCCACCGGCCAGCCGGCGCGCGAGGAACGGAACCAAGAGCTCCCTGACCCGCTCGGGATCGTCCTGAAACGCCCAGTGCCCGCTCTCGGGCAGGATCGCGACTTCCTGCACGTCGAAGAACTCCCTCTGCGCCTCGGCGTACTCGGCGCTGAGGAACGGGTCGCTCGCGCCCCAGATCACGAGCGCGGGCATGTTCAGCTGCGACAGCGCGCCGCCGATCTCCTCGGCCCGCTCGCCGGGATCGGGGGTGTTCCGATAGAGCTTGAGCACGGTCCGCCGCGTCTCGCGGTCGTAGTCGTCGTACATCTTGTCGACGAACTCGCCCGGCAGGCCCTTGGGGTTGTTCTTCTGCATCTGCGCTCGCCAGGCCGCGCGCGGAATGAACGCGTGAAACAGCTCGCCGAGCACGGGCGTGCGCCAGCGTTTGGCCAGCGAATGCCATTTGTACCCCGGCATCACGCCGATGTTCATCAGCACGACGCTCGCCCATCGCTCGGGGTGCTGCAGGCCCCAGAACAGCCCGAACGGGCCACCGAAGTCGTGCAGGACGAGGTGCACGCGCTCGATCCCGAGCTCGTGCCGCGCCGCCTCCAGAAATCCCGCGTAGGACTCGACGTCGTAGGCGAACCCGGCCGGCACATGCGCTTTGCCGAAGCCCGGCATGTCGAAGGCGACGGCCCGCCCGAGCTCGCCCGCGGCGCCCACGAGCGCGGTCCAATCGCTCGAGGAGCCGGGGTTGCCGTGCACGAACACCACGGCCTCCGGCGCCTCCCTCGGGCCCGCTTCGATCACCGGCGAGCGGGTCCCGCCTACCTCGACGCTTCCGTGGCGAAGCTCGCTCATCGCGCCGGTCCGCCGGGGGCGGCCGTCGGCACGGCGCCGCCTGGGGTGCGAGCCGCCCGGCGCCCGAGCAGCCTTTTCCGCACGTGAGCCTTGAGCGCGAGCGGCGCGCCCGTGGCCAGCATTCGCGCCGGCCCGATGTTGCGCGTGCCGAATGCCTCCATCACACCGGAAACGCGCTCATCGAAGGTTGCCGCGGAGAACAGCATGCGCTCGCCCGGGTTGAACGTCCGTCCACCGGCGTAGTCGTAGATCATCGCCGCGTGGCCGCGCAGTGCCCGCGCATGGCGACGGCGGTAGCGTTTCAGTCCGCGCGCCAGCGGCTCGGACCCTGCCAACGCCGGGGCGACGCTGTCGGCCAGCCACTCGGCCGATTGCAGCGCCCAGCCGCAGCCGACGCCCCACAGCGGGTCGATCGCGAGCGCCGCGTCGCCGACCAGCGCGAGACCGGGTGCGGTCGGCGTGTTGGCGACGTTGGTCATGTCGAGCTTGCCCTGGGCCGGCTGGATCATGCGCGAGGCGGCGATCGGCGGCGCGTCGGGCACGCCCTCGAGGAAGGAGACCAGCGCCTTGGCCGGTTCCTCGCGGAAGGCGGCGGCGTGCTCCTTGATCGGCATCGCCGCGTAGAAGGTCAGCCCGGCGTCGGTGGGGAAGGCCGCTGCCATGTCGGGGTCGAGCATCCAGAGCGTGGCGTCGGGGGCACCGTCGGGCCCCGGCCCCTCGAAGTAGCCGCCGTAGGCCACGCGCCCGTGCCGGACTGTCTTGGTGGCAACGCCGGCCAGCTTGGCCACGCGCGAGCCGCGCCCGTCGGCGCCGATCAGGAGCTTGGCGCGCAGGCGCCGCTCGTTGCCCTTGGAGTCGCGCGCAACGGCGCCCGACACGGCGGTGCCGTCGCGCAGCAGCTCGTGCACGGCGTGGCCCACGATCAGCTCGACGCCGGGCGTTGACGCTGCGGCCTCCCGGATCAGCGGATCGAGCACCGAGCGGCGCAGGTTGACGCCGCTGGGAACGGAGCTGACGGCGGGCGGCTCGATCCAGCCCCAAGGCGTGTTGATCCGCGCGCGCGAGCGCACGGCACCGGCGCGCATCATCGGCTCGAGCAGTCCCAGGCGTTCGAGCGCGGGGACGGCCGAGGACTGGATGTAGTGCGAGCAGATTTTCTTGTACGCCGATGCATCGGGGCGCTGCTCGACGAGGGCGACTCGTGCGCCCTCGCGCGCGAGCGTGATCGCGGACGCGCAGCCGGCGAGACTCGCCCCCACCACCACGGCGTCGTAGCCGGTCGAGATGATGTCGTTTCCCTGCGAGCTCCCGCTCATGTCTCTCAACTCCTTCGTTGGTCTCGGTGTTGGAGGCGTCCTCGGGCTATAGTTCGAGGCGTACTATACAGAAAGAACCATGCAACGCAAGCCCATCCGCCTGACGGGGACCTCCTATGCCGTGCTCAGCCTGCTCGAGTTGAGTGGACCGGCGACGCCCTACGACCTCAAGCAGGCGCTCGAACGCTCGATCGAGAACTTCTGGCAGGTCCCCCACACGACCTTCTACGCCGAGCCCGCGCGTCTCGCGGCCGCCGGGCTGCTCACCGAGCAACAGGAGGCCGGCGGGCGAAGGCGCAAGCTCTACGCGCTGACCGACGAGGGCCGCGACGCCCTCGAGCAGTGGGCCAACTCCCCGGAGCTCGCGCCGCCACAGCTTCGCGAGGAAGCCGTGCTGAAGATCTTCGCCGGCGGCGACCCCGTCCCGATCCTGAGGGCGCGCAGCGAGTGGCACCGAGCCAAGCTCGCCGAGCTCGAGGGCTATCTCGCGGCGGTCGGCGACGATCCGCTCTGGCAGGGGGTGCGCGCGAGCCTGCAGGTGGGCGTCAGCTACAACCGCATGCTGCTGGAGGCGATGGAGCGCTTCCTCGAGGCTCAGGCAGCGACCGGCAGCTCGTAGCGGCGGAGCAGCTCGTACAGGGTCGTGCGCTCAGCCGCCGGACGCCCGGCGCGGTGCGCCGCACCGATCAGCTCGTCGGGATCGAGCCTCGTCCCGTGGTAGCTGCCGGCGAGCCGGCTGATCGACTCCTCCATCAGCGTGCCGCCGAGGTCGTTGACGCCCCAGCGCAGCGCCTCGGTGGCGGCGTCGAGCCCCATCTTCACCCACGAGGCTTGCACGCTTCCGATCGTGCGCCCGAGCGCGAGGCGGAAGACGGCGGTGTGCTTGAGGTTCTCCTCTCGAGAGATCTCCTCGACGCCATGGGTTCGGCCGAGCAGGGTCTGGAAGGGGATGAACGAGAGCGGCACGAACTCGGTGATGCCGCCGGTGCGCTCCTGCAGCTCGCGCACGACGCGCATGTGCTCGGCCAGCTCCCACGGCTCCTCGATGTGGCCGAACATGACGGTCGCGGTCGAGCGCAGCCCGGCCCGGTGTGAGGCTTCGATGATCTGCACCCATCGCGCGACGGGCAGCTTGTTCGGCGAGATCCGCTCGCGCACGCCGTCGTGCAGAACCTCGGCGGCCGTGCCCGGGGTCGAGCCGAGCCCGGCGTCGCGCAGCCGCGCGAAGACCTCGTCCGGCGCCAGGCCCGAGATGTCGCACATGTGCGCGATCTCCATCGGGCTGTACGCGTGCAGGTGCAGCTGCGGCGCGAGCTCCTTGGCGAAGCGCAGCCAGCCGAAGTAGTCCTCGAGCGTCCAGTCCGGGTGGATGCCCGACTGGATGCACAGCTCGGTGGCGCCGTAGTCGACGGCCTCGTGTACGCGCCCGGCGAACTCCTCGCGATCGTGCTCGTAGGCGTCGGGCGAGCGCTTGCCCTGGCCGAAGCCGCAGAAGGCGCACCCGACGGTGCAGACGTTGGAGACGTTGATGTTGCGGTTGACGACGAACGTCACCGTCTCCCCTGCCAGCTCGGCGCGCAGCTGATCGGCGGCGGCGCGCATCTCCTCGATCGCCTGCGGGCGGGTCTCGGCGAACAGCGCCGTCAGCTCCTCGGCGCTGAGCGACTGGCCGGCGCGAGCGCGCTCGATCGCGCGCGGCACCAGATCGAGGCGGATCGGCGCCGGCGGCTCGGTGCGGCCGGATCCCCGGCGCGGGATGAAGCTCCAGTAGGAGACCTTGATCGTGTCGAGCACCCCCGGCGCCACCCACTCCTGGTCTATGTACCTCGGGTACACGCACAGCCGCTCGGTCAGCGCGTAGCCGTCGCGCTGCAGCTCCTTGCGCACCTGGTGCGGCGAGGGGAACGGGTGCTCCGGGGAGATGTGATCGCCGTTGGCGCTGAGGCCGCCGAGGTCGGTCGCGCCGGCTGCGACGAGCTCGCCCCACCAGTCGGCGAGGTTCGGCGGGACCTGGATCCCGACGTCCGGGAGCAGGCGCCGGGTCTCCGCGATCAGGCGCTTCATCTCCTCGATCGAGACTGGGCAGGCCCAGTCCGGCAGCGGCAGGCTCGGCCGCTCCAGCTCGGCGCCCTCGTGCTCGCCACCCTCGTCCTGAACGTCCGGCGCGGGGCGCTCGCCGCCAACGCCGCTGCGCCAGTAGGCGCGCGCGGCGGCGTCGGCGATCTCGGCCGGCTCCTGCCCGTAGTAGCGCTGGTGGGGCACGAAGTTCTGCAGGATCAGCTCCTGCAGGTGCCCGTGCTCGGCGTGCACGGCCGCGAGCGCTTCCAGCGACTCGATGCGCTCCTGCTCGGACTCGCCGATGCCGACGAGGATGCCGCTGGTGAAGGGGATCTTCAGCTCGCCCGCAGCGCGGATCGTCTCCAGGCGCCGCTGCGGGTGCTTGGTGGGCGAGCCCGCGTGCACCGTCTGCATCAGGCGCTCGGAGATCGACTCGAGCATCAGCCCCTGCGAGGCCGTCACCTCGCGCAGCCGCGCCAGGTCCTCGCGGGAGAGCACACCAAGGTTCGTGTGCGGCAGCAGGCCGCGCTCGAGCGCTCGTTCGCATGTCCACACGACATATGCCGTGAAGTCGCCGTGCCCGTACGACTCGAGCCGCTCGCGCACCTGTGAGTTGACCTCGGGCTTCTCGCCGGTCAGGACGAGCAGCTCCTTGACCTGCCGGTGAGCCGCACCGTCGAGGATCTCGATCACCTGCTCGGGCGAGTACAGGTGCGCCCGGTGCGTTGCGAAGGCGCAGTACTTGCAGTAGCACTGGCACGTGCGCGACAGCGACAGCGTCAGGTTGCGCGAGAAGGTCACCCGGCGACGCATGGCTGGAGTCTATGACGCCACGGCACCGCGCCCGGCCGGTGCTCGCGCCACGCGCGGCGGTCGCGTTACAGTCGAGGCGTGCCGACCCGTCGCGTGATGATCGACCACATGACGATCGGCGTCAGCGACCTCGAGCGCAGCCGCGACTTCTATCTGCAGGTGCTCGCGCCGCTCGGCTTCGAGGAGACCAACACCAGCGAGGTGCTCCCGAGCGAGATCGAGTTCGGCAGCGCCGAGAAGATGGATTTCGCGATCTCGACCGACTACGACGTCGGCGCGCCCGTGCATGTGGCGTTCGCCGCCGACAGCGTCGATCAGGTGCACGCGTTCCACGCCGCCGCACTCGCGGCCGGCGGACGCGAACACGGGCCGCCCGGTCCACGGCCGCACTACGGCGAGGGCTACTACAGCGCGTTCGTGCTCGACCCCGACGGGCACAACGTCGAGGCCGTCACGCGGATCTAGCCAGGCGGGCGCTACGGCAGCACGTCGACCGGCCGGTCGCCGGCGCGGTCGGCGGGATCGAGCACGAGCAGTTTGTACCCGAGCGCGGCGAGCAGCCCACCGACGATCGGCCCGACGAGGTAGGCGACGGCGAACTTGCCGAATCCGTCGACAAATTCCCCGGCGACGATCGCCGGCCCGAGCGCGCGAGCGGGATTGATCCCGGCGCCCGTGAGCGGCCCGAACACGAACACGGCGAAGCCGAGCGTCGCGCCGATCACGAAGCCGGCCCAGTCGGCGTCGGCCCGCGGGTTGACCGCGACGCCCATGATGGCCCAGACGAGCGCGAACGTGCCGATCAGCTCGCACAGCGCGCCCAGGATCGTCTTGCCTGCGAGCGCCGATCCGATCGAGACGTTGCCGAGGTTCGGGCCGCCCGGCAGTTCGTCGAGCACCAGCTTGGCCAGGGCGGCGCCGGCGATCGCGCCGACGACCTGCACGACGATGTAGCCGCCGGCGTCCCGCAGCGAGATCTTGCGTACGCTGGCCAGCCCGATCGTCACAGCTGGGTTGAAGTGCCCTCCCGAGACGCCGCCGAGGGTCTGTATCAGCATCATCAGCAGGAAGGCGTGCAGAAGGCCGATGACTGCGAATTCGGGCGATGAGCTTCCCTTGCTCGCGTACACGCTGACGACCAGCGCGATGAACAGCACGAGCAGGAAGGTCCCCACGAGCTCGGCGATGTAGGCGGACAGGCCTCGGCGTTCCACGTTTCCCCCTCTCCGGGATCGACTGAGCGGCGATCTTTACAGGGGGGCCGGTCGAAACCGCGGGCGCACCCCGACGCTCAGGCACTGCCATCCGCGCGCGGCTATGCTGCCGCCATTCCGTCAGCCGACGCCAGCGTGTACCTCGCCCGTCACGGCCGCACCGCCTACAACCTCGAGGGACGCTTCCAGGGCCAGCAGGCCGTTCCACTCGACGAGCTCGGACGCGAGCAGGCGGCGGAGCTCGCGGCGCACGCCGTCTCCTACGACTTCGCCGCGCTCTGGTGCAGCCCGTTGCTCCGCGCGCGCGAAACGGCCGACGCGGTCGCCGCCGCGACGGGGCTCGAGCTCCGCGAGGACGCCCGCTTCATGGAGACCGACGCGGGCGACTGGACCGACCGCACGTTCGCGGACGTGCACGCCGAAGCGCCCCAGCGCTTCGCCGCCTTCGCCAGCGCCCACCCCGATTTCGCGTTCCCCGGAGGCGAGTCGTTCGTGCAGCAGGAGGAGCGCGTGGGCGCCGCGCTCGACGATGTCGAGGAGGGTCCCCTGCCGGCGCTCGTCGTCTGCCACGGCATGGTGATCCGCGCTGCCCTGTCGGTGCGCATCGGCCGCTGGCTTCCCTACGGCCAGCGCGTGCCCAACGGGGCGATCGTGCCGCTCGAACCGAGCGAGGAGGAACTCGCGGCGATCGGCCGCGCGCCCGCGCCTGAGGCGAGCTGACCGGCCGACCCGCCGATCCCGCGCCCGGGCCGTCTCAGCGCAGGATCGCGCAGCCGGTCGAGCCGTGCGCGATCAGGGTCCCGTCCGCCTCGGTGTAGACGCGGCCCTCGGCGGTCGCGGTGCGCCGGCCGGCGTGCACGACGCGTCCCTCGGCGAGCACGCGTCCGGTGGCGCCGCCCATCGCGCGGATGTAGCGGAGCTGGACGTCGGTCGTCGTGTAGCCGACACCCGCCGGCAGCGTCGTGTGCACGGCGCAGCCCATGCACGAGTCGAGGATCGTCGCGGCGACGCCGCCGTGGACCATGCCGATCGGGTTGTACATCCACTCGGCCGGCGTCAGCGCGAACACGGCGCGGCCCTCCTCGGCCTCGACGATCTCCATCTCGAGCAGCATCGCGATCGGGGGCGGCGGCAGCGCTCCCGACTGAATCGCCCGGATGTAGTCGAGCCCGGCCAGCTTCAGGCCCTCTGCCGCCGCTGCCGCCGGGTCCTCCCAGCTGAACGTGCGCGTGCGCGGGGTCGCGGGGAGCCGGGGCTGGGCTCCCGGCTGCCCCTGCCACTCGCCCTGCGCCGCCTGTCGTGCCTGCATCGGCGCGCTCACGCTGCCTCCTCGGCGATCAGCGGCTCCGCGATCAGCGGGTCGGCGATCGGCTCGGAGATCACCGGCCGCGTCGGGCCGCCCGCGCCCGCCGCATTGAACGCGGGCGGCCCGATCGCGGCCAGCGCGAGGCCGGCGGCGAGGCCGCCGGCGACGGTTATCAGCGCGGCCTCGTGGAAGTCGGATGCCGAGGCGGCACCCGTCCCGAGCACGGCAACGAGCAGCGCGATCCCCAGTGCGGCGCCGATCTGGCGGCCCATCGTCAGCACAGCTGCGCCCGTGGCGAAACGCTCCGGCGCGAGCGAGGAGGCACCGGCGCCGGTCAGCGTCGGGATCACGAGCCCCACGCCGGCGCCCCCGATCATCCAGCCGGGGAGAAAATCTGCGGCGTACGCCGGCGAGGAGCCGGTGCGCGTGATGAACCAGACCGAGCCGGCCGCGAACAGCGCCGCCCCGATCACGCCCGGCACGCGGTAGCCGAAGCGGGCGCCCAGCCGCGCCGAGGGAATCGAGAAGGCCGTCGCCATCGCCGGCCCCGGGAACAGCATCAGCCCGGCCGTGAGCACGTCCTCGTGCCAGACGCCCGTGAGGAAGAGCACGCCCGAGAGCAGCATCGCGCCGAAGCCGGCGAAGAACAGGACCGACGCCCCGACCGCGAGGCCGAACGTGCGCACGCGCAGCATCGCCGGTTCTACGATCGGCGCCTCGTGGCGCTCCGAGCGCCACCAGATCGCGGGCAGCAGCGCGGCGCTCACGACGAGCAGGGCGATCACCTGCGCCGAGCTCCAGCCCCATTCCTGGCCCTTGACGATCGCCACGACGAGCGCGCCGACGGCGACGATCAGAGCGCCCGCGCCGACGAGGTCCGGTCGCAGCGCATCGCGCTCCCGGCGCTCGACGAGCGTACGCAGGCCAAAGCCGAGCCCGAGCAGGCCGACGGGCACGTTGACGAGGAACACCCAGCGCCAGTCGGCCTGGACGAGCAGGCCGCCGAGCGGAGGTCCCGCGGCGGCGGCGATACCGCCGGTGGCGGCCCAGACGCCGATCGCCACGTGGCGCTCGTGCGGGCCGAACTCGGGCAGCATCAGCCCGAGCGATGTCGGCAGCATCAGCGCACCGCCGACCGCCTGGGCGATCCGTGCGCCGATCAGGAACCCGACCGAGGGCGCGAGCGCGCAGGCGGCGCTCGAGGCCACGAAGATCGCCAGGCCGAGCAGGAACGCGCGCTTTCGCCCGAACGCGTCGGCCCATCGGCCGGCGGGCACGAGCAGCGCCGCGAACACGATCGCGTAGCCGCTGAGGATCCACGACAGCGAGCCGAGCGAGGCGCCGCCGAAGTGCTTGGCGATCGAGGGGAAGGCGATGTTGACGATGAACAGGTCGAGGCTCGCCATGAAGACCCCGACGCACACGATCAGAGAGACCGCCCATTTCCGCTGCATGGCCACCCGCCTTAGTTGCATGACGAAACGCACCCTAGCACAAGAGTTGCATGATGCAACTCAAGGCGGTATGCTGGTCGCCATGCTGGGAAGCGACTACAAGACGCAGGCGTGCAGCATCGCCGGCGCGCTCGAGGTCGTCGGCGAGCGCTGGTCGCTATTGATCGTGCGTGACGTGTTCCTCGGGCTGCGCCGCTTCGACCAGATCCAGGCGAACCTCGGGATCGCGCGCAACGTGCTGCAGGCACGGCTGCAGAAGCTGATCGATCAGGGCGTGCTCGAGCGCACCCTCTATCAGGAGCGCCCGCCCCGCCACGAGTACCGGCTGACGGAGAAGGGCGTCGACCTGTGGCCGATCGTCGTGTCGCTGATGCAGTGGGGCGACCGCCACACGCCCCCGCCCGACGGGCCGGCCGTCGTGCTCGAACATCGCGGCTGCGGCGGGCGGGTCGACGAGCACCGGATCTGCGAGCGATGCGGCACGCGCCTGAGCGCGTACGAGTCGCGCGCGCTGCCGGGCCCGGGCGCCGCGCCCGATCACCCGCTGCTCGCGCGCGGGCACGCGCGCGTCGCGGCCTGAGCAGCCGCGCCTGCGGCCACCGGCCGCGCGGGGGCCGGCGAGGCGGCTCAGCGGCCCGCTCAACCGTCGCCGGCGAGGCGCGCGACGAGCTGCGGGCCCTCGCGCGCCATCCGCGAGCGCGGCACGACCAGGTCGAAGCCGGCCTCGCGGGCGCGCTCGCCCGTGTGCACGTCGACGTGCGAGTAGAAGGCGAGCGTCTTGACCCCGTCGAGCAGCCGATTGGCCACGAGCGATTCGTGCAGGGCCGCGCCGTCGAGCTGCGCATTCGTCAAGTCGACGATCAGCACCTGCGCGCGCGGCGCCTCGGCGGCCGACAGCCGCTCGCGCAGCGCCGGTGCGTCGCCGAGCAGCTCGACCTCGTCCCCGGCGGCCGTGAGCGAGCCCTGCACGCGCGAGCCGAACAGGAGGTCCGGGACGAGCGCCAGCACGCGCGCCATCGGCTACTGCGCTCGCAGCCGGCGGAACTCCTCGCGGGCCGACTGCGGCCGCCCCCAGCCGGGGTTGATCTCGGCGCGCCCGCTGCGCGTCTCGCGCACGACCAACTCGGCATCGATGCCGGCTTCGTCGAGCAGCGCGAGCGTCCCGTGCACGGTCTCGGCCGCCGCCGCGTGGCCGAAGCGGTGGGCGACGAGCAGCCGCCAATGCCAGTCGTGGCGAGAGTAGGGACGCGCGTTGCACGTCGTCAGGTAGAGCGCCGCTTCGACGTAGCGCGACTCGTCGGCGATGCGCATGTCGAGCTCGAGGTCGGTCCAGTCGTCCGGCAATGAGGCGACGATCTGATCGAAGGTGTCGGCCAGGCCCATCGCCAGCAAGCCTAGCGTGGCTATGCTCGAATCGATGGCCGCGATCGGGACCGACTCCACCACCGCCGAGCTCGGCGCGCTGGTCGTCGAGCACCGCGTCCTGACCGAGGGCTGCGGCCTGCTCGACCGATCCGAGCGGGGCAAGCTCGCGCTGAGCGGCTCCGGAGCGGTCGAGTTCCTGAACGGCCAGGTCACGAACGAGCTCGAGGACCTCTCCCCCGGCGAAGGCGTCTACGCGGCCTTCCTGACGCACAAGGGCAAGATGCTCGGCGACCTGCGCATCCTCGCCGTCGGTGCGGGCGGCGATGGGCCGGCCGAACTGCTGCTGGACACCGAGCGAGTCGCGCTGCAGGCGCTGTTCGACATGATCCGCCGCTTCAAGATCGGCTTCGACGTGGAGCTGCACAAGCGCACGCTCGAGCGCGGCCTGATCTCGCTGATCGGACCCGCCGCCGACCGCGTCGCCGGCACGGACGCCGGCGAGGGCGGGGCGGCCGACCTCACGCGGCTCGCGCCGGCGGAGCACGCGAATGCGCCGGTCGAGCTCGACGGGATCGGGGCGCTGGCGATCCGCACCGATGTCGGCGTCGACCTGCTGTGCGACGCGGCCGACACCGATCGCCTGCGCGATGCGCTGCTTGCGCGCGGAGCGCAGGCCGTCTCGGAGGCGGCCGCCGAGTGCCTGCGTGTGGAACGCGGCCGCCCGCGCTACGGCGTGGACATCGACGAGACCACGATCCCCCAGGAGGCCGGGCTCAACGACCGCGCCGTCAGCTTCACCAAGGGCTGCTACGTGGGCCAGGAGACCGTCGCCCGCCTACACTACCGCGGCAAGCCCAACCGCCACCTGCGCGGGCTGCGCCTGGCGGCTCCCGTCGCAGGCGGCGCCGAGCTGCGCCTGGGCAAGCGCACGGTCGGGCACGTCGCGAGCATCGCGCTCTCCCCCGCGCTTGGACCGATCGCCCTGGCGCTCGTGCGCCGCGAGGCCGCCCCCGGCGGGACGGTCGATGTCGGCGACCGCGGCGTCACCGCGCAGGTCGTCGAGCTGCCGTTCCGCGCGTAGTCACGAACGGCGCGCTCGTCAGGCGGTCCTGGGCGGCCGCTCCGTCTCCGCATCGGCGCTATGTGATGCAGATCACATATGGAATGATTGTCGATTTATATATAATTACCTGAATGCAATCAATTTCGCCCGTCTCGCCGGCCTCCCGCGGTGCGCTCACGCGCGACATGTACGCGCTCGCGAGCTATCTGATGCGCAAGGCCAACGTGGGCACGTTCGAGAAGATCGGCGAGCTCGACCTCTCGTTCACGCAGCTGAAGGCGCTGTGCGTACTCGAGTCGGACGACGAGGGCGATGGCCGCTCGGTCAAGGCGCTCGCCGAATCGCTCGGCGTCTCGCTCCCGGCGATGAGCCGCGCCGTCGACGGCCTGTTCGAGCGCGGTCTGGTCAAGCGCGAGGAGGACCCCGGCGACCGCCGCATGAAGCGCGTGCGCCTGACCGACGCCGGCCGGGCCGCCCCATTGGCGCTGAACGAGGCGCGCCTGTCGGCGCTGCACGAGCTGATGGACTCGCTCGACGACGAGCAGGCCGACGCGCTCGCCCGCGCGCTCGATCTGATCCTGCTCCGCCGCGAGGAGATCGCCGCGTACAGGCCCGCAGACCAGGGGGCCGATCGATGAGCCGACGGATCGAGCTGCTGCGCCTGAGCGAGGAGAACCGCAAGTGGTGGACGCTCGCCGCGATGTGCTTCGCGCTCTTCATGATCATGCTCGACAACACCGTCGTCAACGTCGCGCTGCCCTCGATCCAGCGCGACCTGCACGCGACGACCTCCTCGCTCGAGTGGACCGTCAACGCCTATACGTTGTCGTTCGCCGTGCTGCTGGTGACGGCCGGTCGCCTCGGCGACCTGTTCGGGCGCAGGCGCATGTTCCTGCTCGGCGTCGTCGTGTTCGGCGCCTCCAGCTTCCTGATCGGCCTCGCCCAGAGCGACACCTGGCTCGTCGCCTTCCGCGCGCTGCAGGGAGTCGGCTCGGGCTTCATGATGCCGGCGACCCTCTCGATCATCACCAACACCTTCCCCGCGCAGGAGCGCGGCCGCGCGATCGGGACGTGGGCCGGGGTCTCGGCGATGGCGCTCGCGATCGGGCCCGTCGTCGGCGGCGTGCTCGTGCAGGAAGTCAGTTGGCAGTCGATCTTCTTCCTCAACGTGCCCGTCGCTGCAGTGGCCGTGATCGTCACGTTGTTCGCCGCGCACGAGTCGCGCGACGAGCGGGCGCAGGGCGTGTTCGCCGAGGTCGACCTGCCCGGCGTCGCCGCCCTCACGGTCGGCCTTGCCGCGCTCGTGCTCGGCCTGGTAGAGAGCAACTCCTGGGGCTGGAGCTCGACGCGCGTGCTCGGCCTGTTCGCGGTCGCGCTGCTCGCGCTGTCGGCGTTCGCCTGGATCGAGCGCCACCGCCGCTTCCCGATGGTCGACTTCAGCTTCTTCCGCTCGCGCACGTTCTTCGGCGCCAACGTGGTCGCCTTCATCGTCTCCTTCGCGATGCTCGCGATGTTCTTCTACCTCGCGCTCTATATGCAGGACATCCTCGACTACAGCCCGCTGCAGGCCGGGCTGCGCTTTCTGCCCTCCACGATCCTCGTGATGATCACCGGCCCGATCGCCGGCCGGATGGCCGACCGCATCGGCTCGCGCCCGCTGATGACCGCCGGCCTGTCGCTGATCGCCTTCTCGATGTTCTGGCTGACCGGCATCACCACCGACTCCGGCTACGGCTACCTGCTCGTGCCCTTCATCGCCATGGGCCTCGGCATCGGCCTCGTGATGTCGCCGATGAGCACCGCCGCCATGAACTCCGTCGAACAGGCCCGCGCAGGCGTGGCCTCGGGCATCCTCTCGATGGTCAGGATGGTCGGCGGCACCTTCGGCGTCGCCGTGATGGGCGCCATCATCGCCACGCTCGGGCGCGACCGGCTGGCCACGCTCCTGCCGCACGTGAGCGCAGCCAAGCGCGGCCAGCTCGTCGACGCGCTCGGCTCCGGGGCCAGCGGCAGTCACCTGCCCGTGGCCGTGCACCAGGCGGCGAGCCACACCTACGTCTACGCGCTGTCCAACGCCCTATTCGTCGCCGGCGGGCTCGCCACTATCGGCGCCTTTGCCGCGTGGCTGCTCGTGAAGGCGCCCGCGCATTTCGCGCGGCCGGTCACCCACGCGCCCCAGCCCGAGCCCGCGGCCCCTGCGCAGACCGCCCTCGCCGATGTCGCCGGCGAGGGGGCCGCGGCCCGGCGCGAGACAGAGCCGGTGCCGGCCGCTTAGCTGCCGCCGCTGCCGCTCGCCGCCGTCGCCCGCCACCGCCGCTCGCTCGCCTGAGCAGCGCGCTGCCTTGTCCGCGCCAGCCGCGGGGCGGCGCTCACCGGGCGCGTTCGGCCGGGTAGGATGGCGGCACCCGTCCCCGAACACGCGAGGTTTCAGCGGCAGTGGCACTCGACCTTCAGCAGGTATCAGACGTCAGCACCGAGCCCGGCGAGCTGCCCAGGACCATGGCCGCCTGGGTGATCCGCGAGGAGCGCCAGGGCGAGCCGAAGGACGCCTTCCAGGTCGAGGAGATCGAGGTGCCCGAGCCCAGCGCGTTCGAGGTGATCGTGCGCGTGATGGCGGCCGGCGTCAACTACAACAACGTGTGGGCCGCGCTCGGCGAGCCCGTGTCGGTGATGAAGTACGGCGACCACCCGCAGTACGGCCACCACATCGGCGGCTCCGACGCCTCCGGCGTCGTGTGGAAGGTCGGGGCCGGGGTCACCCGCTGGAAGCCCGGCGACGAGGTCGTCGTGCACTGCAACCAGGCCTCCTACGAGGACCCCGAGGTGCATGGCCTGGACCCGATGGCCGCGCCGTCGCAGAAGATCTGGGGCTATGAGACGACCTGGGGCTCCTTCGCCCAGTTCACCAAGGTGCAGGCCCAGCAGCTGCTGCCTAAGCCGCACGCCCTGACCTGGGAGGAGGCCGCCTCCTACGGGCTCGTGTACTTCACCGCCTACCGTATGCTGATCACGCGCTGCAACCTGCAGGCCGGGCGCAACGTGCTGATCTGGGGCGCCGCCGGCGGGCTCGGCGTGTTCGCCACGCAGCTGTGCGCCGCCGCCGGGGCCCACTGCGTCGGCGTCGTCTCCTCCGCCGAGAAGGGCGAGCTCGTCAAGCGCCTCGGTGCCGTCGACTACATCGACCGCGCCGAGTTCGCCGGCATGATGCGCACCGGCTCCGAGACGCCCGAGCAGGAGAAGGCGCGCTTCGGCGCCTCGCGCGAATTCGCCAAGCGCGTGAAGGGGATCCTCGGCGACGCGCCCGACATCGTCTTCGAGCACGTCGGCAAGGCGACCTTCCCGACCTCCGTGTTCACCGTCAAGCCGTTCGGCAAGGTCGTCATCTGCGCCGGCACCACCGGCTACAACCTCGACTTCGACGTGCGCTACCTGTGGATGAAGCAGAAGGAGATCCTCGGCTCGCACTTCGCCAATGCATACGAGTGCATGAAGGCCAACGAGCTGATCGAGTCCGGGCAGATCCGCCCCGTGCTGTGGCGCACGCTCGGCTTCGACGGCGTCGCCGAAGCGCACCAGCTGATGCTCGAAAACAAGCACCTCGGCAAGATCTCGATCCTCGTCGGCGCAGAGCGCGAGGGCGAGGGCAAGACCGCCGAGGGCCCCGGCGCCATCCACGCCGAGGTGGGGGCCTAGTGGCCGGCACCGTGATCGTCCCGTGGTACGCCACGGGCTTGCGCGCCGACGCCTTCGAGCGCGAGCTCGAGCCGGTCGCGGCCGCGGCGCTGCGCTACGGCGCCAGCTCGTACGCCATCTACCGCTCGCGCGATGACCGCTACAAGTTCCAGCAGTTCGCGACCTTCGAGCACCACCTGCAGTGGGACCGCTACTGGGCCGGCCCCGAGATGACCCACTTCCGCACGATCCACTCCAGCTGGTACCAGGTGCCGGTCCTCTACGGCTGGTGGGACAAGACCGTCGGCGGCGAGATCCTGGCCGACGGCGACGACGGCCCGGCCGGCAACGGGCTCACCAACGGCGCCCGCCGCGGCAGCGTCGAGTCGGTCTAGGCCAGTTCTCGGGCACGGCCTCGCTGAGACGGCCGTAGATCAAGCGAGGCAAGGACGCAGGGAGCGTGGTGTGCTGGCCGAAACGGGGATGCGAGCGAAGCGAGTGTCTCCCGGCTTCGGTACACGAGCGACCGAGGACGCAGCCGCGCGCAGCGTCTACGGCCGTCTCAGGCCTGCTCGAGCGGGGCCATGGTGAGCCCCGCGCCCTTGAGCAACTCCCAGTAGTGCTCGGCCGGCTCCTGCATGCCGGTGTAGACGATCGCCTGGCCGGAGTTGTGGATCACGTTGGCGATCTCGTGCCCTCGTGGGAGCGATATGCCCGGGATGAAGCGCGCCAGCGTGCGCGCGACGTGCTCGAAGGTGTTGTGGTCGTCGTTGCGCACGATCACACGCCACGAGCCGCCCAGGCCGCTGCCCGGCCCGCCGACGCGCGGAGCCTCGATCGTCTCTGCCACGCCGGAGAGGATAAACGGCGCGCCGCAACCGTACAATTGACTCTATGAGCGGCGATCATTCCGCGCGCCTGCCCGAGCCCGACCGGCCCTGGATGATGCGCACGTACGCCGGACACTCCACGGCGAAGGCATCCAACGAGCTCTACCGGCGCAACCTCGCCAAGGGCCAGACGGGCCTGTCGGTCGCCTTCGACCTGCCCACCCAGACCGGCTACGACCCCGACGACGAGCTCGCTCGCGGTGAGGTGGGCAAGGTCGGCGTGCCGATCTCCCACCGCGGCGACATGGCGGCGCTGATGGACGGCATCCCGCTCGGCGAGATGAACACGTCGATGACGATCAACGCGACGGCCGCCTGGCTGCTGTCGCTCTACATCGTCGCCGCCGAGGACCAGGGCGTCGCTCAGGAGCAGCTCCAGGGCACGACGCAGAACGACATCATCAAGGAGTTCCTCGCGCGCGGCACCTACGCCTTCCCGCCGGCCGCCTCGATGCGCCTGATCGCGGACATGATCGCCTACACGGTCGAGCACGTGCCCAAGTGGAACCCGATCAACATCTGCTCCTACCACCTGCAGGAGGCCGGCGCCACGCCGGTGCAGGAGATCGCCTACTCGATGAGCAACGCGATCGCCGTGCTCGATGCGGCGCGCGAGCGCGTGCAGGCGGCCCACGCAGACGACGAGGCGGCCGCGCAGGAGCTGATGGAACAGGTCTTCGGGCGGATCTCGTTCTTCGTCAACGCCGGCGTGCGCTTCATCGAGGAGCACGCCAAGCTGAGGGCGATGGCGACGCTGTGGGAGGAGCTCGGGCGCGAGCGCTACGGCGTGCAGAGCGAGCGCCACCTGCGCTTCCGCTACGGCGTGCAGGTCAACTCGCTCGGGCTGACAGAGGCCCAGCCGGAGAACAACGTCCAGCGGATCGTGCTCGAGGCGCTCGCCGTCACGCTCGGTCGCGACGCGCGGGCGCGCGCGATCCAGCTGCCGGCGTGGAACGAGGCGCTGGGGCTGCCGCGCCCGTGGGACCAGCAGTGGTCGCTGCGCATCCAGCAGGTGCTCGCCTACGAGACCGACGTGCTCGAGTACCCGGACATCTTCGAGGGCTCGATCGTGATGGACGGGCTCGTCTCCGAGCTCTTGCAGGGCGCGCGCGCCGAGATGGCCGTCGTCGCAGAGCACGGGGGCGCCGTCGAGGCGGTCGCCTACATGAAGGCCGCCCTCGTCGACTCCCACCGCGAGCGAATCCGCCGGATCGAGGCGGGCGAGCAGGTCGTGGTCGGGCAGAACCGCTTCACCGAGACCGAGGACTCGCCGCTGACGTCCGACGCCGAGGGCGGCATTCTCGTCGTCGACCCGGCCGTCGAAGCCGAGCAGATCGACGAGGTCCGCGCCTGGCGCGCCTCGCGCGACCAGGCCGCCGTCGACGCCGCGTTGGCCGGACTCGCCGAGGCCGCTGCGGCGCCGGAGCAGACGACGAACCTGATGGACGCCACGATCGCAGCGGCCCGCGCCGGCGCGACGACCGGCGAGTGGTCGCGCACCCTGCGTGAGGTGTTCGGCAGCTACCGCGCCCCCACCGGCGTCGGCGAGGCCGCGGCGGCGCCGGCCGACGACGAGCTCTCCGAGCTGCGCGAGGAGGTGGCGCGGCTGCAGGAGCGCCTCGGGCGGCGCCCGAAGATCCTCGTCGGCAAGCCAGGGCTCGACGGCCACTCAAACGGGGCCGAGCAGATCGCCGTGCGGGCGCGCGACTCGGGCATGGACGTCGTGTATGAGGGAATTCGCCTGACGCCCGCGCAGATCGCCGCCTCGGCGCTGCAGGAGGGCGTCCACGTGATCGGCCTCTCGATCCTCTCGGGCTCGCACCGCGAGCTGATCCCGGCCGTGATCGGGGCTCTGCGCGAGGCCGGCGTCGACGCACCGGTCGTCGTCGGCGGGATCATCCCCGAGCAGGACGTCGACGATCTCCGTCGCGCCGGCGTCGCCGCCGTCTACACGCCGAAGGACTTCGACATCACGCGCATCATGCGCGACATCGTGGAGCTGGTCGGCGCCGGGTACGCGGGCGCCGGCGCCGCCGTCGCGAACGCCCCGGTGGCGGTGGCCGGAAACGGCTCCGCCAACGGCGCGGCGTGAGCGGGGCAACGGGCCCGCAGGGCGTGGACGGCGCCGCGCTCGGCGGGCGGCTGCGCGAGCGCGACCTCAGCGCCGCCCCGCCTGCGCTGAACCTGCTCGAGAGCACGGCCCCGGCCGACCGCGAGCAGGCCGCGGCGCTGCTGCGCGAGGTCTCCCCCGCTGCGCTTGGAGGCGAGGCGCCGGGGCACGTGATCGGCATCACCGGCCCGCCCGGCGCGGGCAAGTCGACGCTGCTGTCGGCGCTCTTGAAGCGCTGGCGTGCGGACGGGTCGACCGTCGCGATGCTGGCCGTCGATCCCAGCTCGCGCCACTCCGGCGGCTCATTGCTAGGCGACCGCGCTCGGGTCGAGTTCGACCCGAGCGATCACGAGGTGTTCATCCGCTCGACCTCCGCCGGCGAGCGGCTCGGGGGCCTGGCCTGGGCCACCCGCGCAGCCGCGCACGCCCTCGCCGCCGCCTTCGACGTGGTCGTGATCGAGACGGTCGGCGTCGGCCAGGCCGAGACGGAGGTCGCCGATGTCGCCGACACCGTGGCCGTCGTAGTGCAGCCCGGGAGCGGCGACGTGCTGCAGTTCTTGAAGTCCGGGATCATGGAGATCCCCGACGTGCTGGTCGTGACCAAGGCCGATCTCGGGCAGCTCGCCGTGCGCACGCGGCGCGACGTGAGCGCAGCGCTGCGCTCGCTCGGCTCGCGCGATACGCGCGTGCTCGCCGTCTCCTCGCTCTCACCGCCGCAGGGGATCGACGAGCTGGTGGCGGCCCTCGGCGAGCACAGGGAGCGCTCGTCGATCGGCGAGCGCCGGTTGCGCGCGCGGCGCGCCAACGCGCTCGCCGACTACGCCCACGAGCACGGCGAGCGCGGGCTGCGCGCGCTCGGCGGCCGCCGCGCGGCCGAGCAGCTGCTCGAGCGCCAGGAGCCCACGCTCGACACGGCCGCGCTGGTGGCGGCGCTCGAACTGGGCGCCAAGGGCGCGGGATGAGCTGCCGCTGGATCGCGTTGCGCGGGGCGGGCGCGTAGCCGATGAGCTGGCCGCGACAGCTGCTGCTGATCCTCGCCGCGTTCGCCCTTGCCAGCGCGATCGCCGGCGCGCTCGGGGCGATCAACCTCGGCACCGCTCTGTCGTTCGGCCAGATCGCGGTCGCGCTCACGGTCGTTTACCTGATGCTGCGCCGCTGAAACGGGCCGGCGCGCCCGGCTGCGATACTTCGAGCACGCCACAGACCGCGTCATGACCCCGATCCTCTACTTCGTCTTTCCGCTGGTGTTCGTGCTGTACGTGCTGATCCTCAGCATGACGCACGGCAAGCACTTCGCGCCGCAGGCCTACTACCGGAAAAAACGACGCGGGGCGAACGTCCTCTTGGGGCTCATGTCGAACGTACCTCGGGCCCGCAGGGAGCTGACCGAGCGCGAGCCGCGGCGCTGATCGGGTGCGCCGCGCGGGCTGCCCCGCGAGAAGCGGCGCCTGACGCGCCGCCCCCACCCTAGGCTCTGACCCGATGCTCGTTCTTCTGGGCTTCGCCGTGCTTGCCGGGGCGGGCACGGCGCTCTCGCCGTGCGTGCTGCCGGTGCTGCCGGCTTTGCTGTCGGCCGGCGGCGTCGGGGGCAGGCGCCGGCCGCTCGGCATCGTGCTGGGCCTGTCGATCACGTTCACCGTGACGATCGTGGGCCTCGCCAAGGTGGTCGACGGCGTCGGCCTCGGCAGCGATCCGCTGCGTGATCTCGCGATCGTGGTGCTGCTCGTGTTCGGGGCGGCGCTGATCGTGCCGGCGCTGGGCGAGCGGATCGAGGCGCCGCTGTCCCGACTGGCACGCTTCGGCCCGCGCTCGGGGGGTGAGGGCTTCTGGTCGGGGATGCTCGTCGGGTGCGCGCTCGGCTTCGTCTACACCCCCTGCGCGAGCCCGATCCTCGCCGCCGTCATCTCGGTGTCGGCGGCGAGCGGAAAAACGATCGCGATCGCCGTCGCGTACGCACTCGGCTCGGCGATCGTGCTGCTTGTATTGACGCTGGGCGGCCGGCGGCTGTTCGAGCGGGTTCGCAAGGCCGGCCGGGGCCCGGCGCTACAGCGCGCGCTCGGCGCGATCATGGTCGTCACGGCGATCGCAATCGCGACCAACCTCGACGTCAACTTCGACCAGTTCGTGGCGCAGCACATCCCCAACGTCAACCTGACGGCCTCGCTCGAGTGCTCGCGGACCGTGACCAAGCGCCTGCACGAGATCAGCGGGCGCGAAGTCAAGTTCGCGCCGGCCAACGGCTCCTCGGCCTGCGGCGGCTCGGGTTCGAACGTCGAGGTCGCGCCCGCGAACGCCAGCCAGGCGACGCTGCTCGCCGACGCGCGGGGCTTGCGCGCCCTTGGCCCGGCGCCCGAGTTCACGCATACGCAGGACTGGTTCAACACTCCCGGGATGCGGCCGCTGTCGCTCTCGGGCCTGCGCGGTCGGGTCGTGCTGGTCGACTTCTGGACGTACACGTGCATCAACTGCATCCGCACGCTCCCCTACCTGAAGGCCTGGGACGCGAGCTACCGCCACCACGGGCTCACGATCGTCGGCGTGGAGACGCCGGAGTTCGCGTTCGAGCGCGACGCGGGCAACGTGGCCAACGCGATCCGCCAGTTCGGCCTTCGCTATCCGGTCGTGCAGGACAACGAGATGGGCACGTGGAACGCGTATGGCAACGAGTACTGGCCCGCCGACTACCTGATCGACGCCAGGGGGCAGGTTCGCTACGCGACCTTCGGCGAGGGCGACTACGACAAGACCGAAACGGCGATACGCGCGCTGCTGGCCGAAGCGGGCAGCCGGCTCGGCGGGCGCAGCGCGCCGACGGACGTGATCGTGCCGAGCCGGCAGGCCACGCCCGAGACCTATCTCGGCAGCGAGCGCGCGGAAGGGTGGCTGCAGCGCCCGCGCGACGGCGTGCACGACTACGGGGCCGCGCCGTCCGCCGAGCTCCCGCTCAACGAGTTCGCCTACAGCGGCACCTGGAAGATCGGCGCGCAGCCGGCCGAAGCGCTGGCGGGCGCCGGGATCGACGTCGAGTTCCAGGCCAAGAACGTCTACCTCGTGCTGAGCTCGTCCGGAGGGCTGCCGCGAACGGTCCGCGTGCTGCTCGATGGCAGGCCGATCTCGGCGGCCGACGCAGGCGCCGACGTGCACGGCGGCGAGGTGACCGTGCGCGGGCAGCGTCTCTACACGCTCGTGTCGCTGCCGCGGGACGGGCGACACGGGCTGGCCTTGCGCTTCCCGCCGGGGATGAGCGGCTATGCCTTCACGTTCGGGTAATGGCGCGCCTGCGGCGAGGGCTACGCGCGGTTACCCCGGCAGGCGGGAGCGCGCTGTCCAGGCGTCCAGCGAGCCCGGCGGGGCGCACGGCTCGGGCGTACCCTTCGAGGATGCCAGGCGGGAACCCTTCATCGCTCGCAAGGGGCGCGGCGATCGCGGCCGGCCTGCTGATCGCGGCGGCGATCGGCGCGAGCGCGGCGGCGGCCACGACGATGCCCGGCGGGCCGCTGAGCGTCTCGGTGGGGTTGCTCGGGCAATGCCAGTCCAGCTACCCGACCGTGGGCAACAACTTCTATCCCGCGACCGGAGCGGTCGGCGACTGCGGCTTCTTCATGGGCTTCCCGGATGCGGGCAACCCCGCGTTCCTGCAGGGGAAGGTGTTCGGGTTCAAAGGCATCGAGGGACCGGGGCTCGCGTGGCAGTACACGGCCGTCGGCCAGCGCGCGGTGACGGGCACGGGCACCGCGTCGGATCCGTACGAGCTGGTGACGACGTTCACGGTCAGCGACCCGGGCAAAGCCGAAAAAAACGACTACGCGCTGATCGAAGAGACGACGCAGTACGTCAACGGCGAACCGCAGTTCACTTCGACGTTCGACGTGGAGAACGTCACCGGCGAATCGATCCCCGGGCTGAGCACCGCACCGGCGGCGCCGCTGAGGTTCCACGCGATCTTCGCCGGCGACCTGCGCGCCGGCGACAGCGACTTCGGCACCGGTGTCCTGTCGGCCGGTCCGCCGCGCACGCTCGGGGCCGCCAACGAAGCGACTGGCGCGTTCAGCGGGTTCGTCGAGGCGCCGGCGCCATCGCCTGCCTGGAGCAACTATCAGACGGGCTGCTGGGACGTGGTGCCCGAACTCGAAGGGCGCTGCCCGACGACGAGCCCGGCCGACGGCGGCATCTGGGCGGCGGTGCGCAGCGCCGGCGACGAAGCGCCGGTGTTCAACGGCGACGTCGACCCGAATCTGGTCGACAACGCTGCCGGCGTGAGCTGGGACGATCATCTCAACAAAGCGCTCAAACCGGGAGAACACGCGCGCTACACGATCGTCAACCGCGCCCGCATCCCGACTTCCTTGGTCGTCCAGCCGGCGACGCAGACGCAGACGGTGGAGCGCACGGCGACGGTGCTCGTCACCGCAACGGACAACACCGGCGTCCCCTACGCCAACCGCCGGCTCGTCTACTCGATCGGGCCGACGAATCCAAAATCCGGCAGCGTGCTGACGAGCCCGTCCGGCGTTGCGACGATCAGCTACGTCGGCACGGCCGCGGGTGCGGACACCGTGCAGATGTATCTCGACCTCGGCGGCAGCGGCGCACAGACGCGCAGCGACCCCGCCTCGGCCGCCCAGATCACATGGATCGGCGCCGCGCCCACGCCGAGCAGTCGCTTCCGACTCCGCAGCGTCCGCGCCAACGCCCGCGGCGTGGTGACGATCGCGCTCGTCCCGCTCCAGGACGGCAAGGCGACGGCCGAAGTGAGCGCCCCGACGGCCGCCATCGCGCGCAGCCTCGCGACCGGCGCCAAGCGCGCTGCGTGCAAGCGCGGGCAGGTCGTGATCAAGCGCCGCTGTCGTCCGCGCACGACGCTCACCGGCCGGGCCTCTGCTGGCGGGCACGCGGGGCGTACGCTGACACTCACCGTCAAGCCTTCGCGCAAGCTCAGCAGCGCTCTGGCGAAGGGCCGCGTCCTGCGGCTGACGACGAAGCTGATCTACCGCTCGCGTCTCGGCGGCGCCGCGGCGACGCGCACGCTTCAGCTGACGGTCAAGGGCAGGCACAAGCGCCACCAATGAAGGTCGCGGGTATTGACCACCGCGTTCGACGCACCGCGGGTGAGCCATCGACTCGGCCACATCATTCCAACTAGCCGACATCTCCCCGAGAGATGCACTATAACCCCGCCGTGGCCGCGAGGACGGCTGAACCACATCGGCGAAATAGGGGGCGGAGATGGAGGGCGGGACGCGAGCTGGGCGCACGCTTCCGGCAGACGGCGAACGCCGCTGTCGGTCGATCCGATCGCCCCTCGGGGGTCTCCGGCGGAGGGGCCCGTTCGGGGCGAACGTCGTGCTGGCGTCGGCGTGCGCGTTCCTCTTCCTTGCCGCGCTCTTTTGGGCTCCGGCAGTGTCGCTCGCCCAATTCCAGCGGAGCAATCAGGTTGCGATCGTGCGCGGTGATGGAGCCGGATCGGGCGGGCCGCTCCAAGTCTCCGGCACGGTCATCGGGTCGCCCGAAGACTCCTTCGATCAGTTCACGTTCACGGAACTCGCCCAGGAAAACCTCGAACCATCGGTGCTGTCGTCTTACGACACCGTGGTCCTAAACCAGGTCTTTACCAACTCGCTCTCAGAAGCCGAGAAGCAGACGCTCGCTGGTTTCGTGACCGCGGGTGGGAAGTTGATCATCCACGACGCCGATGGCACCGAAGGCAACGAGTACACCTGGCTCCCAGTCCCTGCCACCAGCGGCCATTCCTGCCAGAACTGCGGCAATGTCGACGGCGAAGCCGAAATCACCGAGAACAACACGATAGTGAGCAATGATCCGTCGTCGCCGTATTACGTCGACGTCAATGAGCTTCCGGGCAACAGCGACGCCGTCGGTGACGCCAACGTCCTGGTGACAACGGATCCTCGCTGGGACGAAGACATCCGTGCAAGGAACCAGCAGAACGTTGAAGGTGCCGCGGATGCGTACGCGAGCGACGGCGGACTCATCATGTACAACGGCTTCGACACTGACTTCATGGGTCAGTTCTTTCCATCCGGAAATGATTGGCTCGGCAAGATCTGGTACGACGAGCTCGCGACTCAGTGGAATCCGGACAGCCTTCCGCATTCCAATCCCGTTGTCGGCGCGAGCGGACACTGTGGCTACCGATCGATCAAGATCGGCGCCGTCCTGATCTGTGCGGAAACGATCTCGACGACCGGCACAGAAGCGACAGCAACCGGGAACGTCGTGCTCGACGGTGGTGTCGCCGTCGGCAACGGACCGCTTCAGATCAACCGAGAAACAAAGCAGATCTCGCTTTCGACACCTGCGCCAATCTCGCTATTGCGCGGGACTGGGCCCCTGTCACTCGGAAGCGCGGCCTTCTCGATCGATGCCAATGCAGCGACCGATCCGATCTCGGGCAAGACGGGCCTCGCGCGGGTGTCCCTCACGGGCGCCAATCTGGGCGGCCTCGCGAGCCTGCGGCTCGGGAAGCTGCCGTTCACGCTTCCGATCAGCGGATCCGTAGCCATGTATCTGGACAACGAGCAGGGCGGCGGGCTCGTCGGCACTGGCGCAGTGCAACTGCCGGTAATCGGGAAAGTCGCGAGCTCAGGGGCCGCGAGCATAGGCATCTTCGCAAGCTCTCCTGTCCCGGCTTCGCTGCTCGGCGGCTCGGTTCACTTCGGTGCGCTCGGGCTCGGCAAGGGATGGAGCTTCACGGGTCTCGACCTCGCCTATCAGCAGCCGAGCGACGCCTGGACGGCCAGCGGGGGACTTTCCGTGCCGATTGGCTCCCTGAGCGTCTCTGGCAGCGTTGTGCACGGCGGCCTCGACTCGCTTCACGTCGCCATCGGTGGACAGGACGTCCCGCTAGGCGACTCGGGCTTCTTCTTCACCGGATTTGGGGGCGGTTTGGCCGGCCTCGCGAGCGGTCCTCTGAAGATCGACGCCAACACCGAAGGGTTCTGGGGCGTGCCGAAGTCGCCGGTGGAGCCCTTCTACCTCGACAACCTCGGAGTGACCGTCGACTTCAGCGGCTCCGTAAGCCTCGACGGCGCGGTCAGCTTTGCCCTGAAGAATCACAGCCCACTGCATGGTCAACTCCACCTGAAACTGAACGTACGGCCATTTTCGGCGCACGGGAGCGCGTCTCTCAAGGGCGAGATAGCCGGCGCATCATTCGACGCTGACGGTGGCGCGGGCTTCACGACCAAGCACTTCACCGCGGCAGAGAGCGGCGAGCTCAAGGTCTACGGCCTCCGCGGCCAGGGCCAGGTGATCGCCTCCGACAAGGGTCTCGGTGCGAGCGCGACGCTGTGCGCGTTCGGCCATTTCGGATGCCAGACAATGGCGATGGCCGGTACCTGGACACAGATCAGTCACTTCGACCTTCCGTCGATCGTCGGCGGCAATCCCCAGCAGCTGATCACGGTGTCTGGGGTGGCAGCGGCAAGCAACGTCGGTCGCGTGCACGTGCCACGCGGACAGAGCTTGCTGCTCATCGCGATTCGCGGCGGCGTGACGCCGCCCGAAGTGCTCCTTCGTTCCCCCGGCGGCAAGCGCTACGACGCCAGCCGATCTGCTCGCGGTGTCGTCTTTACGCAGCAGGCGGTTTTCGGCCTGACGACGATCGCGGTACTCAAACCCAAGCCGGGCATATGGCGGGTCAGCAACCCGACCGGTGGATCGTATCTGCGGATCCAAGCGCAGACCGTCAGGCCCCTCCATCTCATCAGGGCCGGATCGATCGCGCCGAACAGCTCTCGCGGACGCCCCTTGAAGAAGCACGCGACGGTCCTCGTTCGCTGGAGCTCGCGCGGCCTGCCACACGGTGTGCGCGTGACGGTCGTGCGGCATTCGCAGGCCGATCAACTCGGGGTCGGGCTGGCGAGCAACCTACCGGCGACCGGTCATCTCAGAGTACCGGTGAGCAAGCTCGCCCCGGGTCGCAACAGCCTGACTCTCGCGGCGACCTTGAACGGAGTCCCCTTCCAACAGGTCGCCTTCCACGGTCTGGCATGGCGCAAACAGCCACCGGCCCCTCACTCGAGGAAACATCACACGCGCAGGCACAGACGCTGACAGCAGTCCAAGGGCCCACGCCCGGCGGCACTCCGACCATGACGACCTACCATCGCGATCGAAGGGGAGAGCGCAGCCCGGCCGTCCACTCGCGGCCGCTAGTTCGCGCAAAGACCGCTCAGGGCTTCGAAAACTCTCGTCCACGACGCTCGCCCGGCGCGTCAGACGCACTAGGCTGCACCGATCATTGACCGCGAGTAGGAGGTACGGGGTGATGAAGCGCGGGTGGCGCGGATCCTTCACGGTGATGGTGACGGGCTTGGTCGTTGCGGCGGTGGCCGCGCCGAGCAGTGCGAGCGGGCCGCTCGCTCACCCGAGTGCCGGCGGATGCACGCCGGCGACGAACATCGAGGCGATCATCGACGACTCGGGTTCGATGGCGGCAACGGACCCGAGCACGCTGCGCGTCAAGGGTCTGAAGCTGCTGATCAGCACGCTGAGCCCCGGCACGCTTCTGGGCGCCGTCGAGTTCGGCGGCAACTTCTTCAGCTCCACGCCCGCGGCCGACACGGTGTTCGCTGCGGCTGCAGTGGGCCCGAACGCCTCAGCGATGGCAGCGGCGCTCGAAAGCAAGATCATGGCCGACAATGGCGGCACCGACTACAACGCCGCCTTCGCACAGTCTGATGCGGACAACCCCAATGCCCAGGCGCGGATCTTCCTAACCGACGGCGGCCACAACGTCGGGACCTACAACAACGGCCATCTGACGCACAAGGTCCCGACCTACGTGATCGGCTTCAGCCCTGGGGTCGCCGATTCCGAAGCTCAGCAACGCCTGAACACGATCGCCAGCGACACCGGCGGGCAGTTCTACCCGCTGAACGATTCGAGCCAGCTACAGGCCGTGATGAACAACATCGGAGCGGCGCTCACCTGCATAACACCCCCGCAGACCTTCAGCGACCAGCTGAAGCAGGGCGCCAGCAAGATCCACAGCGTCACGATCGGCGCGAGCACGAAATCGCTACAGATCGCGCTCACATGGGCAAGCCCGCTCGACAGGTTCACGATCTCGAACCTGAAGATCGTCAGGCACGGCCGCACGGTCGCACGGGCCGCCCGTCGCAAGGTGAGGAAACTCAGGGTCAAAACCACCACGAGCCCGACGTTCACGGTCTTGAACGTCTCCGGACTCACGAGGGGCAAGCTGACGTTCAAGGTCAATGCCACGACGATCGGCTCTGGGCAGCCGCAGGTGACCCTGACCACGCAGGTGGGCCACAGCCAAGCGAAATAGCGCGGCAGTCTCGCCTGCGGCGAGTCGGCACGCAGGTCGGCGCCAACGGGCGCCGACCGTGCCGCGCCCCTACCGGGCCTACAATTGCGCCATGGAGGGCTCCACCCCAGAGACGGGCGCGCGCAGCTGGCTGCGCTGCTACCGCTGCTGGTCGCAGGACCTCGAGGTGCAGGTCCACTACGAGGGCATCCACAAGATCGACCCCGACACGGGCGAGCGCGCGGAAGTGATCGACGAGCTGCAGGAGGCCGTCGTGCAGTGCCTGGACTGCATGCACGACCAGCCGCACCTCGGCTTCAACAACAGCCGCGTCGAGCCGATCGAGGACCGCTGGGAAAGGATGATCGCGGGAACGCCCTGGGTGGCCTCGTGCACGGTCACGGTCGATGCCGACGAGGTCGAGAGCTGCTCCGGCCCGGAGGCCGGCGACGCGCTCTCCTATGCCGCGTTCGGCGACCACGGCGTACGCGAGTTCTTCACGCACGTGCGCTTTCACAAGCACGAGGACGACTCGCGGATCATCGTCCACCTGCTCGTCGAGCTGTACGCGCGCTCGCTCGAGGAGGCGACGGAGGTGCTCGAGTCATCGGCACGCGGCGCGCT
>Ga0134126_10000053_pt1 | contig 145248 bp, 138 predicted proteins | sample KB31752_FD_96881 | JGI IMG/M metagenome (GOLD analysis project Ga0134126, IMG submission 96881) | Terrestrial soil microbial communities with excess Nitrogen fertilizer from Kellogg Biological Station, Michigan, USA - KB3-175-2 | ecosystem: Environmental > Terrestrial > Soil > Unclassified ... | reverse complement strand
CACCAGGGAGTTGTTATTGACCAGGACCGTGCCGTTCGCCGCGCCGTTCGCTCCGGTGGCAATTTGATAACCGATGTTCAGCGTATTGATGTCGAATGTTCCCGCCGACCATCCCAAGGTGCCGGTGCAACTGCCTGAGCTGGGACCGGGATTGCCGCGCGCCACGTACACCGTGTCAATCAGCGCGTCCACCGTTCCCGCCGTCAAATCAGCGTTCGCGGTCGTGCTATTTCCGCTGCTCGCAAAACTGTTGTCACCGACAGCCAGTTGCGTCGAGCGGCTTACCTGGTCGGAGTTGCGAATCACCAGCGAGGGAGTGGAAAAAATCGCGTTGAACGTCACATTGCCGTTTCCCTTCTGACCGCCCCAGCGGAATTGATCCGCATAAAGAAAATTGACCTGGCCCAAATAGAGCGCCGATACCTGGCTGCCATTCGCGTTGGACCCGGAATCCTGTACCATCACCTGAGGCGCGGCGCCGGAAAGCGTAATCGTGTTTGTCTTCGCCAGATACAGCGTGCCCGAAGGCCGGTTCACGGACGCGCCGGCGTTCGCCTGGCCCACCAGCATGCGGCCAATCGAGGCATTAAAATTGTCCAATGCGGACATGTCGAGCGTCGCCATGTGTGAACCGTTGGACGAGTTGCCCTGGCGAACCACCAAGTCTCCCGTGCCGCTTAGGCTCAACGTGGCGCCTGGTCCCTGAATCGCCACCGGCACCAGCGTGCTTGAAGTCGTCGCGCCGCTGGTGCTGCCCACGTTCAGCACGTCACCCGACGCCTGGCGGCTGACCGTCAACGTCAAACCCGGATTCAGCAAAGTCGTATGCGCGGAGCCATTGTCCTGATTGTAAAAAAGCGAATCGATGGTGAACGCCTGGTCCATCGTGTTTTGACTCCCGGCGCCCACGTCCCCGAACTGCACATCATCGCCCGCTTGCGGCGCCGCAAGCGTGCTCCAATTGGCGTTTTCAGACCAGTTTCCGCCACTGGGGGCATTCCAAATGTCGGTGGCGGCATGCAATTGTTGAACACAAAAAATAGCCACGGCGAGTACGGCAATGATACGAGGGGTGTTTTTGAGGTATTTCATATCTGGATCTGGTTGTGGCAGGGCAAATAGGATTCGTCCCCAATTCTTAAAACACCCTGCGGCTTCCTCGCATCCCTCTTTTGGGTGATATGTTATTTGGCCCCACCCGAAAGAGGGATTGGCAGGACATCGTTTTGCGGCTTTTATGAGAATGCCTTCCAGGTTTCGGCTTGGGAGATGAAGCAAACGCCGTGAGCAAAATGAAAACCCCTGCCTCGCCAAAAAGTCACCGTCCCGCCGCGTTCACCCTGATCGAACTCCTGGTGGTCATCGCCATCATTGCCATCCTCGCGGCCATGCTGTTGCCCGCGCTCTCCCGGGCCAAGGAAAGTTCCAAGCGCGCCCAATGCCTCAACAATCTTAAACAGATTGGCATCGGCCTGACTCTTTACGCCGGCGATAACAATGACCTGCTTTTTTCACCGCGGCCCGTGAGCAATGGCAGATTTAACCTGCACGCGTTGAACGATGATTCCGCGACCGAATCCAAAGACGTCGGCCTGGATCCCACCCACACCAATTCCCCGTCCATTTGGGTCTGCCCCGAAATCAACAACGGTTTGGCCAGCCTTAACCTCGGCACCAGTCCGCGGCAATGGCAGACCGGCTATCAATATCTGGGCGGAGTGACGAGTTGGTACAACGCCGCGGGGACCTTTGACTCCCGCAGCCCGGTGAAGCTCAGCCGCGCCCAGGCCCAGTGGGTGATGGCCACGGAAGATATAGTTTTTGACGGAAGCAAATGGTCCGCGAACCATCGCCGGCCCAGGAGCGGTTTTCCCGATGGCGGCAATGAATTGACCGCCGACGGCTCGGCCGGCTGGGTCAAAATCGAGCGGATGTACGAAATCACAACCTACGATACCGCGACCCATCTCTGGTATTTTTACCAGGACGATCTCTCCAGCATCCCGCCGTCAGCATTGATTCGATTGAAATTCAAGCCATGAGACGTGGAAGATGGAGCGCCGATCTCCTGATCGGCGCGTTGGAAAGGTGTTCCGGTTTCTTGCCGTGTCGGAGACCGGCGCTCCAGCGCAATTGTCCAGATGCGCGTATTTCGCCAACCAACGTCATTTAAGTTTTGACGAGGAGGGGTATCATCGGCTCCATTGAGTCGTGTGGCTTTTGAATCAATTCGCGTAGCGCGTTCGCCCTCAGGCCAGGAAAAATGATTATGAACTTTTGCCGCCTCCACATTGCCACCCTGCTCTTCATTGGCTCCCTCGCGGCTGCCATCGCGCAAACCGATTCGCCGCCCGCGCTGAATCTCCCGCCGATCGCCAGCGGGCCCTTCAAGCCGGACTGGAATTCGCTCACGAACTACCAGACCCCGGAATGGTTCCGTGACGCCAAGTTCGGCATCTGGGCCCATTGGGGACCGCAATGCCAGCCCGAGCACGGCGATTGGTACGGCCGCAAAATGTATATCCAAGGCGATCCGGATTATAAATCGCACCTTATTGAATACGGCCATCCCTCCACCAACGGTTTCAAGGACGTCATCCACGAATGGAAAGCCACCGATTTCGATCCCGACAAGCTGCTCGCGTTCTACAAGAAAAACGGCGCCCAATATTTCATGGCGCTCGCCAATCACCACGACAATTTCGACAACTTCAATTCCAAATATCAGCCGTGGAATTCCGTCAACGTCGGCCCGCACAAGGACTTGATTGGCGACTGGGCCAAAGCCGCGCGAAAAAATGGTTTGCGCTTCGCCGTCAGCGTCCACGCCTCGCACGCCTGGTCCTGGTATGAAGTCGCCCAAGGCGCCGACAAAACCGGCCCGCTCGCGGGAGTGCCCTACGATGGAAAACTGACCAAGGCCGATGGCAAAGGCCTTTGGTGGGACGGCCTCGACCCGCAGGACCTTTACGCTCAAAACCACAAGCCCGGCACCAAATTGCAATGGGAATGGAACGCCGCCCAAGGCAGCAGCGTGCCCGACGCCGCTTACATGGAGAAGTTTTTCAAGCGCACCCAGCAGCTCATGGATGATTACCACCCGGACCAGGTTTATTTCGACGATACCGTATTGCCTTTCCATGGCGTTACCGACGAAGTCGGCCTGAAACTCGCCGCCCATTTTTACAACACGCGCCTCGACAGACATGGCCGCACCGAAGCGGTGATGAACGGCAAATGGCTGGATGAAATGCAGCGCCGCGCGATGGTTTACGACATCGAGCGCGGCAAGGCCACCGGCATTTTGCCGCAGCCGTGGCAAACCGACACCTGCCTCGGCTCCTGGCATTACGACCGAGCCATCTTCGACCAGCACCGTTACAAAACCGCGCCGTCAGTCATCCGCATGCTGGCGGACATCGTCAGCAAAAATGGCAATCTCATGTTGAGCGTCCCGCTCCAGCGCGGCGGCCAACCCGACAGCGATGAAATCCAAATCGTCAACGAAATCGGCGCCTGGCTCAAAGTGAACGGCAAGGCCATCTATGCCACTCGCCCATGGAAAATTCACGGCGAAGGCCCCTCGACCGAAGCTTCCGAAAAAGGCCAGTTCGACGGCCAGCGCGACGTCTCCAAAAAACCGTTCACGCCCGAAGACATCCGCTTTACCCAATCCAAAAACGGCAAAACCGTTTACGCCATCGTGCTGGAAATTCCCACCGACGGCGAAGTGACCATCAAATCACTCGCGGCGAATTCATCGCTTTGGCCCGGGAAAATTCGCAGCGTGCGACTGGTAGGCGGCGGCAAACTGAAATTCACCCGCGACGCAACCGGCTTGCAAGTCACACTTCCGGAAAAGTTCACCGCCCAAACCGCCTTCGCCCTGCAAATCAAGTCGTGACCGAAAAAACTTGCCGCTCAACCGCTGGGGGGCAAAATATCCTCTGCTGGAAGGAGCACGTGGGCCCATAGCTCAGCGGTTAGAGCAGGCGACTCATAATCGCTTGGTCACAGGTTCAAATCCTGTTGGGCCCACCATCTTTAAGCTCCAAGCGTCCAAACACCAAGCTCCAGAGAAGAGCAGCAGCCGTGGCGCGCATTTGATGTTTGGTGCTTGAAGTTTCCCTGTAGCTTGGATGTTGGACGCTTGGAGCTTTTGCGCGTCGTCTTTCAGGCTTCCCTGCTGTTCACCGGCGGAAAAATAATCAGGCATACCCAACCCACAATAAAACTCACTCCGCCAAGCGGCGTCAGAAAAACGAGCCATTTCATCAGCGTCGTCGCGTAAAGATAAAGCGAGCCGGAGAAAAGGATGATCCCGATTAAAAAGCTGAACCACGACAACTTCTTCAGCGGCGCGCGAGCGGACAGGATGAACAGCATGACGGCATGGATGAAATGATAAAACACCGCCTTTTCCCACATGCCTGTCGTTTGGTTGCGCGCGAGCACGTCCTTCAGCGCATGCGCGCCAAATGCTCCCAGGGCGACGGCGAGCAAGCCCATCAATGCCGCAATCCGCATGGCGCGCGAGTTAGAGCCCATATCAAAATGAGGAATGGGCGCGCTGTTTTCTGGCGGGCGGCTGGCAAGGCGCGACGAAGGAGCATAGCCGCAGCGCTCCGTGACTGAGGAGCAACGCAGCCAGACGTCCGTCAGAAAACAGCCCTGCGGGTTGTCGATCTTTGCCGCTGCTGCTGCGTTGCTCGTCAGTCAAAGATCCATTCGGATATTTTCCTTCCTCGCGCCTCGCAGCAGCGCAAAATCTCTGGCAACGCGCCCGTTCCTCATTTTGATATGGGCTCCTAGTCATGGTAAGTTATTTCGCCACCGGACGCCTCGCTCCGGCGCTGAAGCTGTCGCGCGAAGTATTGATCGACCGGCGCATTTTTCCAGGCCGAATACCAGATGTCCCCGAGCAATCGGGCGGCTTTGAGCAATTGCCCTTCAATGAACGGCTTCCCTTGCAGCCCGATTTCACCCTCACCCGTAAATTTATGGTCTTTTTCCATCTGATAGAGAGGTTCGACGAGTTTGTTCTGCTCCACGATGAACGACATGACCACGGGAAAAATCTGTTCCGTCTGCGCCGTTTGCCCCTTCCAGATCACCAGCTCCGCGGGGCGCATTTTCTTTTTCATCGCGCCAAGATCGCCTTCGATGTCCGTTTTCAAAATATAGCCGCCATCGATCAGCGCGTGAAACGTCCGGTTGGTCGTGTAATGATTCGGATTGCTGCCGAACCAGCCGTTGAAATGCATCGTCGTGTGCAGCGGTTGCGAGGCGTCGCCGTAGAAATGCCCCATCACGCCCATGGTATAAATGATGTTCTCCTGCGCGTTGGCAATTTCCGCCGGAGTGCCGCCTGCGGCCTCAAACGCTTTCAGATACGAAAATTCGGATTTCAATTTCGCGTAATACTCCGCCATCGTCCACGGCAGGAAACCGGAAAGCTCGCGGGTGTGGTCGGTGTCTTGGGCCGGATCGATCGGCGGAAACCGGTCCGGATGCGCCGCGCGCGCGCGCGCCATCTGCGCCATGAAATCATACCGAAACGGCGGCAGCGTCTGTGGCGTGAGGTCGTAACGATACACTTCCTCGAGATTAATGTAGTGTTCCGGGCCGTTGGCGTGCTTGAGTTCCAGGCCGTCGGTGTTGCGCCAGCGATCCGGCTCGCCCGCCAGAAACGCGATCCGCTCCTGCGCCTCCGACGTCAGCGCAAACGCGGGGAAATCCTTCGGCAAGGACGACAATGCCAATTGGTTCACCAGGCGATGCCCTTCGTAGTCCCATGCAAAAACGGTTTGGCCCGCAAGAAACACGAGGCTTGCGAGCAATAGTGATTTTTTCATGGCATTAACCCCCCGCGAGTTTAGTGTGAACGGCACAAAACGCAAAATCAATGTGGCAAGAAGTCTTAACGGTTCCGGCGATTAAACAATGAAAATCATCACCGACGACGCCTGCACCGGCTACTCGCGCTCCGGGCACCCGGAAAAACCCGCGCGCGTTGCCCGCACGGTCGAGAAACTTCGCAGCCAAACCGAGTTGTCCATCATCTGGGCCAAGCCGGGGCCGGCGGAGGATGCCACCCTTCTCCGCGCGCATTCGCCCGAACATCTCGCAAGCCTCGCTTGCGCGGAAGAAGATTTTGATGCCGACTCGCCCGCCTATCCCGACATCGCCGACTACGCGCGCGCGTCGGTTGGCGCCGCTCTCGAAGCCATGCGTTCCGCGCGCGCCGGCGAAACCGTCTTGAGCCTCATGCGCCCACCCGGCCATCACGCGACGCGCAATCGCATCATGGGATTTTGCTATCTGAACAACGTCGCCATCGCCGCGCTGGAAGCGCTCGTGACCGGCGTCAAGCGCGTCGCGATTTTTGATTTTGATGTCCATCACGGCAACGGCACGGAGGACATTTTGTTGAACCGCGACGGCGCCGCATTTTTTTCCATCCACCAATACCCCGCTTATCCCGGAACTGGCGCGAGCCACCTCGGCGACAATTGTTTCAATTATCCCGTGCCTCCCGCCCTGCCCCGAACTCAATATCGAGACGTGCTGTCGTCGGCGCTGGATCGTATGAAGGAATTCCGTCCGGAACTCGTCGGCGTCTCTGCTGGTTTCGATGCCTACGCCCGCGATCCGCTCGCGCAGGAGACGTTGGAGGCGGAGGATTTTTACTGGCTCGGCCAGCAAATTCGCGCGCTCGGCATTCCCGCCTACAACGTGCTCGAAGGCGGCTACAGCCGCGATCTTCCGGAACTCATTTTCAGCTATTTAAAAGGATTGGAAGGAAAATGAGCGCGCCCGTGCACCCCTCCGAAAATCTTTCGCCATTGGAGCGTTACCAGGTTTTTCGCAACCGCATCGAGCATGAGGACAATCTCGTCATGCAGCGGCTGTCGTGGCTCATGGCGTCGCAATCGTTTCTGTTCACCGCCTACGCCATTGTCACGAACGGCATGACCAATGCGCCCGCCACTCCCGGAAATGTGTTCGTGAACCACTTGGTAGTGCTGGGCCGGATCATTCCGGTCGTGGCGTTGTTGAACAGCCTCCTGATCTTCATCAGCATTGTGGCCGCATTGAAAGCCATCCACCAATTGCGCTTCGATTATGAGCGGCACCCGGAAATCCTCCGAACCGTCCCGCTGCAAACCAGCAGGTTCGTGCGCTCGCTCGGCCTGTCCGCGCCGGTGCTGCTTCCCCTGCTTTTCCTGGCGGTGTGGCTGTTCCTCCTGACGCAATGATTGAATATGGCCCCAAGACGTTTTTGTTGATAAATAGATCTCCAAATCCGGCGGTCGAAATCCGAATCCGAAAGAAATCCGAAATCCAAAACATCTTCTGCGGCAAATTTCGGGGGCCAGAGCAAATCAAGAAAAATTATGGCCGCAAAAGAACGCAAAAAACGCAAAGAACACTTTATTTCCGTGCGTTCTCTGCGTTCTTTTGCGGCTATGAATTCATTTTACCTGCGGTCGGGACTTGGCCTTCGGGCTCAATCGCGGGCCAGACTACAGTAAGAGTGAATTTCGAACTTCTTTCGGATTTCGGATTTCGGAATTGCTAAATATGCTCCGCTATCGTCGGCGGCGGCTGATATTTGAATTCCTTTTCCGGCGGCAGGCCGCTGTCGTCCCTGGCCAGCACGCGGTAATTGCGGATTTGCAGCGAAACTTCCCTTCCATCCTCCAGGCCGAGCTGCGCATATTCCTCCTTCGTCATGCGGCTGCGCAATGTCAGGCCCGACGGCAGTTCAAATTCCAACCGAAGCATCACGCCCAGAAAAAACGTGTGCCGCAACACCGCTCGATAGGGATATAACGTCAGATCAGTCGATACCTGCACCGCGTATGGCCGGAACCCAATGCGTAACTTCGTCCCGTTCGGCTGGTCATGCGCGGGAAATTGCAACTCGCCCAGGTAAGCCACGCCGTCCTTCACTTCCGTGTTCAACACGTTCATCACACCGATGAAGGTGGCCACGAATTCATTCGCCGGCTGCTCGTATACTTCCCGCGGCGCGCCCACCTGCTCCAGGCGGCCGCGCGAAAAAATCACGACCCGATTCGAAATCTCCAAAGCCTCTTCCTGGTCATGCGTCACAAAAATTGTCGTCACGTTCAACTCGTGATGCAGCTTCACCAGTTCTTCGCGCAACTCCTGGCGGATTTTTGCGTCCACCGCGCCGAACGGCTCATCGAGCAGCAGCACGCTCGGCTTCGAAGCCAGCGCGCGCGCGATCGCCACGCGCTGCCGCTGCCCGCCGGAAAGCTGGTGCGGATAGCGCTTCTCCAATCCGTCCAACTGAAACAATTTCAGCAATTCCGCCGCGCGCGCTTTGATATCAGCCCGTTTCCATTTCTTGATCTTGAGCCCGAACGCGATGTTTTTGAACACATTCATGTTCTTGAACAGCGCGTAATTCTGGAACACGAAGCCGATGTTCCGTTCCTGCACGGAAAGGTCATTCACGCGCTGGCCGCGGATGAAGACATCGCCGGTCGTCGGCATTTCAAGACCGGCAATCATGCGCAACACGGTCGTCTTGCCGCCGCCGCTCGGCCCTAGCAACGCCATCAACTCGCCTTCGTTCACGGAGAACGAGACGTTGTTCACAGCGGCCACACCGCCGAATTGCTTCGTTACATTTTTAAGTACAATACTCATCTGACATCCTGCCGCATAAGAAATCCTGTCTCGCCGACCATGGGCGGCGCCTGGGATTGCTGCGCGCGTTCATATTCACGCGCCTGTTTCCATTCGAGGAACGTCTTCAACGCAAGCGTAATCAACGCCAGCAATGCCAGCAAGCTCGCCACCGAAAACGCCGCCGCCGTCGACGCATCTGTTTGCCCCTGGTAAAGCGATTCCACCCACAGCGGCATCGTTTCCGTCCGCCCAATGATATGACCCGACAACACCGACACCGCCCCGTATTCGCCCATCGCGCGCGCATTGCACAAAATGATGCCGTAAATCAGCCCCCATTTCACCGAGGGCAGACTCACATGCCAGAACGTTTTCCACCCGCTCGCCCCGAGTGTCAGCGCCGCCTGCTCCTGCTCCGTCCCCGTCGCCTGCATCACGGGAATCAACTCGCGCGCCACAAAAGGAAACGTGACGAACATCGTCGCCAGCACGATTCCCGGCACGGCAAAAACGATTCTGATGTTATGCTCCAGCAGAAATTTTCCGAAAAATCCCTGCAAGCCAAACAAAACCACAAACATCAAGCCCGCCACCACTGGTGAAACCGAGAATGGAAGATCGATCAACGTGATCAAAAGCGATTTTCCGCGGAAATTGAACTTCGCCATCGCCCAAGCCGCGCACACGCCAAAAACCACGTTCAGTGGCACGGTGATGCCCGCCACCAGCAGCGTCAGCCGAATGGCGGCCAGCGAATACGGCTGGATCAACGCCTGGAAATACGTTTTGACTCCGAACGACAACGCTTGAGCGAAGACATTCACCAGCGGCAGCAGCAAAAACACCGTGCAAAACGCCATCGCGACTCCAATGAGCGCCCATTTGATCGCCGGCGATTCCTCCGTCCCGCGCCGGGATTTTCGGTGCGAGTCGCCGTTTGCTTTTCTTTTGACGTTGCCCGCCATGTCAGTTCTGGAAATGGCTCGCCCACTGTTCGAGCAGGTTGATCAGCGCCAGCAGGACAAATGAAATCACCAGCAACACCACCGCCAGCGCAATCGCGCCCGTAAAATCGGTGTCCAATCGAATCATGATCAGCAACGGCGCAATTTCTCCGCCGAAGGGCCGGTTGCTGGAAATGAAAACCACCGAACCGTACTCGCCAATCGCGCGCGCAAAGGCCAGTGCGAACCCGGTCAGCACCGGCGGAAAAAGCGTCGGCGCAATCACGCTCACAAAGGTCCGCAATCGTCCCGCGCCGAGGGTGGCAGCGGCCTCTTCAACTTCCTGCTCCATGTGCTCCAACACGGGTTGGAGCGTGCGCACGACAAAAGGCATTCCCACAAACGTGAGCGCGATGCCAACCCCCAACTGCGTGTACGCGCCCTTGATGCCTATCGGCACGAGGAATTTTCCCAGCCAGCCGTTCGCCGCAAAAAGGTTCGCCAGCGTCAAACCGGCGACGGCCGTCGGCAACGCAAACGGAAAATCCACCATCGCGTCGATGAGGCGCCGCCCCGGGAATTCATACCGCACCAGCACCCACGCCAGCAGCGTCCCAAAAATCGCGTTCGCCACTGCCGCGCAAAACGACGCTCCGAACGTCAGCCGGTAAGCGGCCATGGCGCGCGCGTTCGTCGCCAGCTTCCAGAAATCGTGCCAGGACATTTCGCACGACCGAATCACCAATGCGGCAAACGGGATCAAAACCATGACGGTCAAAAAAAACATGGTCACGCCCATGGTGAGGCCGAATCCGGGCAGCGCGTTGAATCTTTTTCGTGCGGGCATTGGATAAAAAAGCAGGCGCGTGACAGTCGTGTGCTTGCGAACGAGCCGCAAAGTACCCAACGCCACCACCCGAATCAATTCACTAAGTTCTGAATAATCGTCTCAAATGGCAGGCCGCCTTCGTGATTTTAACGGTTGTCGATTTGGATTTGGTCAAAGATGCCATCCGGGTCGAAGTGTGTTTTCTGGGCCTTCTGCCAGCCCCCAAAAACCTCGTCCACGGTGAACAGCTTCAATTTCGCAAACTGGCCGGCGTATTTCTTCGCCACCTCTTCCGAGCGCGGACGATAAAAATTCTTCGCGCCAATTTCCTGCCCTTCCGGCGAGTAAAGAAACTCCAGGTAGGCCTTCGCCACGTTCTCCGTGCCGTGTTTCTTTACCACGCCATCCACCCACGTCACCGGCGGTTCGGCCACAATGCTGATGGAGGGAACCACTATCTCGAATTTGTTCCCGCTCGTTTCCTTCACTGACAACAACGCGTCGCTCTCCCACGCAATCAACACGTCGCCGATTCCCCGCTGCACGAATGTCGTCGTCGCCCCGCGCGCGCCGGTGTCCAGAATCGGCACGTTTCGGAACAGCTTCGCCACAAAATCCCGCGCCTTGGCTTCGCTGTTATTGTTCTTCTTTAACGCGTAACCCCAGGCCGCCAGGTAATTCCACCGGGCGCCGCCGGAAGTTTTCGGATTCGGCGTCACCACCGAGACCCCGGGTTTCACCAAATCATCCCAGTCCTTGATGCCCTTGGGATTGCCCTTGCGCACCAGGAACACAATCGTCGAAGTAAACGGCGTGCTGTTGTCCGGCAAACGCTTTTGCCAATCCTTCGCGATCAAACCCGATTTCTGCGAAATCGCATCGATGTCATACGCCAGCGCCAAGGTCACCACGTCCGCCTCAAGACCATCGATCACCGCCCGCGCCTGCTTGCCGGAACCGCCGTGCGATTGCTCGATCACTATCGTGTCGCCCGTCTTCTCCTTCCATTGTTTCGCGAACGCCGTGTTGATGTCCGCGTACAACTCCCGCGTCGGATCATACGAAACGTTCAGCAGCGTGATGTCTTTTGCCTGGACGCCGCCGGCGAAGACCACCGCCGCCAGAACCATCGCGAATTTCAAAATTGATTTCATGGCCGTTGTGTTTTGAATTTCAGTCAGACATTTAAAACGCCAGTTGCAGGCGAGTGAAAACCACCTGCTCGGGCTGGCGCGTCACGGTGGCTGTTTTCGGATTGATGTTCCCTCCAAAACTCGTGTGCGAATAGCTCGCATTCACGCGGATGTTCCGGTTGAGATACCAATTCAGCCCCACCGCCCACGCCTTGGCTTCCGAAGCGGAAGCGCCCGGGTTGGCGAAAATCGGGAAAGCCTCGTTGCCCACGTTCAACTCCGCGCAGCGGGCCACCAATTGGAAGGCGCCCCAATGGTTCGCGCGCGGGTCAAACGGGTGCTTCGGCGTCACGCCCACGTAAGAGGCGTCCTCCCCGGTGAGCACCCAGCCTGCCGCCAGTTGCCAGGCAGTGTTCTGCAGGTCGGCTTTGGCAGCGCCCTTCCGCACATTTTGGTCTGAAATCACATACTCACCCAGCAACCCAAACGGCCCCCAATAATAACAGCCCTGCGGCGACAACCGCCAATGCGTGCCGTTCGCCACCACGCCGTTGGTGTAGGCAAAGAACGACTGCTGGCCATCCGTCAAATACGCGCTCGGCAAGCCGCCGGCGTTCGAAAATGTATTGCCCCAACTGCCCGCGATGCCGAAACCCAGGTTTTGCAACGGCGTCACGCTCGTGCCTTTGAATGGCTGCAGGAATACTCTCCCGGCGAATTCCCGATGATCCTCAAAATCCGAGTTCGCCGAATTGCGGCCATCGCCCACCCCGTTGAACACACCCGCCGCGTAACTCAACCGTCCGTCCGCCACATCGCCCCAAAGCTGAAAGCCGATGTCGCGGTTCGGCGTGAGATCGGTCGGCAGCGCGCGCTCGTTGAACGACGTGTATTGGTCCGCCTGCAACTGTTCCAACCCCACCGGCGTTTTGAATTTCCCGCCGCGCACCTGCAGCCACGGCGCGTAACGATAGTTCAAATACGCGTCGAAAATTTGCACGGATGAACCGGCGAAATCCGGCACAAAGACGAAATCAAAATCCTTGTAAACGGTCCCCGAAAAAATCGGCCGCACCCGGCGCAGGAGAAACCCGTCGTTCCCCTGGAGGTTCGGCCCGTGAAAGGTCTTGTCATTGAAAAACGTCCGGCTGTCCACTTGGATTTGGCCGTGCAATTGGAAGACAAAATTGGAATTCGCCGAGCCAAAGCTGACGCCATTGTTTCCAATCGTGATATGCGGCACTTCCCGGGCCTTGGTTTCCTGCGCCTCGGTCTCCAACTCATGTTGTCTTTCGAGCACGCGCACCTTCTGGTCGAGCGCCTCGATCTGTTGCTTCAACTGGTTGATGGCGTCAGCGGTGTCATCGGCACGAACACTTTCACTAGCCATCAGGCCCCCGGCTAACACCACGGCGAAAATAATCTGGTTCGGTTTCATGTTGTTGGCCCCAGCCGCCCTCCTGATTTTAGGTCGTTTGGCCAATTTCATTTTCAGTGTGTACGCCTCCAGTTGTCTGGCCGGCGAAATTAATCTGCCCGGTTTTCCGATACAATAGGGTGTTCAAGCCGCAACTTTTCCGTCCGCTCAATCTGAATCAGCCGCGCGCCGTGCACCACAATCCGCACCATCCCAAAATTCAATGAGATCACCTGCCGGCGAACAATCTCCAACCAGGAATTATCCGTGGCCTGCGCTCCGCTGATTGGTCCGATTGCCTTCATAGTTTTCTCGCGTCGACGACCAGATTAAGAATAAACTCTATTATGTCAATAGAGATTATAATATAAATTTTACCGAGCAAAATAGCCATTTTCTGCATTTTTACGTAATTCTTGATATTTTCAGTGTAGATTGTAGGCTTCTCGTTGATGAAACTCTCTGTTCGCGGCGAATACGCTTTGCGGGCGTTGCTAGTCCTCGGGTTGAATTACGATCAACCAGTCGTCCGCATTCAGACCATTTCCGAGCATCAGAACATCCCCAAACGCTTTCTCGAGCAGATCCTCAACGACCTTAAATCCGCCGGTGTTGTCCAAAGCAAGCGCGGCGTCGCCGGGGGCTATCGTCTCGCGCGCCGGCCGGAGGAAATCACCTTGGCCGTCGTCATCCGCCACATCGAAGGCGCGCTAGCGCCCGTCAGTTGCGTCAGCGAACGCTTCTACGAAAAATGCTCGTGCCCCGATGAATCGCGTTGCGCCATCCGGAGCGTCATGAAAGAAGTGCGCGAAGCCGTGGTGAAAATCGTCGAGCGCCTCACCGTCGCCGAACTCTGCGAACGCTGGCGCCGCCTCCAGCACGAGCCAGTAAATCCATTCGATTTTACGATTTAGCCCTGGGAGCGCCGGCGTCTCGCCGGCAAGTCAGACAAAGTCGGCAGAGGAATAAGTTTCCGCATTCCCCAGCCGTTCATTCCCCAGCCTTACTGCTTGCCAGATTCAGAAACTGCGTGCCAACCCGTCTCAAATCCGTTAATTGATTAGGGTGAGCTCCGCGCGGCAAATTCACAACATCACGCTCATTGGTTTCATGGGAGCCGGCAAATCGTCGGTCGGCCAGTTGGTCGCGTCCCAACTGCACTTCACGTTTCTCGACACCGATCACGTCATCGAAGCGCGCGCCGGCAAAACCATCAGCGACATTTTTGCCCAGGACGGCGAACCGGCCTTCCGCGCGCTCGAGAAAAAAATCGTCGATGAACTCGCCGCCCGCAAAAAAACCGTCATCTCAACCGGCGGCGGCCTCCCCGCCAACGCGGAAAATCTCGCCAGCATCAAAACGCATTCCCTGACCGTTTATCTCTGGGCCTCGCCCGAAAAAATCTGGGAACGCGTGCGCAACCAGAGCCATCGCCCGCTGCTCAACGACCCTGATCCGCTGGCCAAAATCCGCAAACTGCTCGCCGACCGCGACCCGTTTTACCGCCAGGCCGATATTCTGCTGAACACGGAAATGCGCTCCGCCAAGGATGTGGCTCAGCAGGTCATCCATCAGTTCCATCTCGCGCAGCGTCGATGAAAGTGGCGATCCGAGAACGGGCCCGTGAGCTGGGCTTTGACGATTGCCGTTTCACCACGGCCGCGCCGCCCGACCATGCCGTCGAATTTCAAAATTGGCTCGCGCACAACCAGCACGGCGAAATGAATTACCTCGTCCGCAACGCGCACAAGCGGGTGAATCCGCGGGAGGTATTGCCCGGGGCAAAAAGTATTATCGTGCTCGCCACCAGTTACTCAGAAGCATCCTCCATTGCCCATCGTTCGCCAGACGCCGGCGCCGAAAACTCGAAACCCGAAACTCGAAACCCGAAACTTGGCCTAATCGCCCGCTACGCCCGTTTCAAAGACTACCACGATATCCTCGCCGACCGCCTGAAACAGCTCACCGAATTCGTAAACCAACTTGGCGGCGAAAACTCTTCGCAGTCAGGTCCGATCATCACGTCGACAGGCACTTGCCCACCCGGAGCTCCGTCTCCCTCTCCGCCACAAAGTGGAGGAGAGGGCCGGGGTGAGGTGGCTCTTAGGGAACACACTCGCTCTCTCTGGTACGTCGACACCGGCCCGTTGCTCGAACGCGACCTCGCCCAACGCGCCGGCCTCGGCTTCGTGGGCAAACACACCAACCTCATCAGCCGGCGGCTCGGCAACTGGATTTTTTTGGCCGAGATCATCACCACGCTCGAATTGGAATCGGACGCGCCCGAGAAAAACCGCTGCGGCACCTGCACCCGATGCATTTCCGCCTGCCCCACTGCCGCCATCACCAGCCCATTCCAATTGGATGCCCGCCGCTGCATTTCCTACCTCACCATCGAACTCAAAGGCGCCATTCCCGTCGAATTTCGCTCCGCCATCGGCAACCGCATCTACGGCTGTGACGACTGCCTGGCCGCCTGTCCGTGGAATAAATTCGCCCGCGAAGGAACCCTGATGAAAGCGCACGCCCGCACAGACCTTGGCGCGCCTGAGTTGCTGGAATTGCTGGCGCTCGACGCTGCCGGATTCAAATCACGCTTCGCCGGAACACCCATCCTCCGCGCCAAACGCCGCGGCCTGTTGCGCAACGTGTGTGTCGCACTGGGAAATATTGGAGATGCCACCGCCCTGCCCCCCTTGCGCAAAGCCGCTGAAGACCCCGAGCCATTGATTGCCGAACACGCCCGCTGGGCCATCGAGCAGATTGAGAGTCGCAAAATAGCAGCACGGGCGTCCCGCCCGTGAGTCCCTGTTCGCATGGGCGAGACGCCCCTGCCACTATCAATCCGCCGGATTGACCGCCTCGATCTCCGCCGGGCTGAACGATCCCGGATGGGTCCCCTCAATTTTATCGCGAATTGCCTTCACCTGCTCCGGCGTCACCGGCGGAGCGTGATTTTTGAAATCCGGGTTGCCACGCACAAAGGTGATCACCGCCGCGATATCTTCATCGCTAAAGCTCTTCCACGGCACCATCGCCGTGCCGGTATTGAACGGCTGTCCATGAATAGTCAGTCCGGTTCCCTGCAGACCGTTCAGCACAATGCGAATCATGCGTCCGGGCTGCGGCTCGTTGACCCAGTCCGAACCCACCAGCGGCGGGACGTTTCCCGGCTGGCCCATCCCGTTGGCCCCGTGACACGCAAAACAGGTTTTGCTGTATATGACCCGGCCTTGTTCAAACGGATTCGGCCCGCCACCCACCTGGAAATCCTTCAACTGGTCGGCGCTGACATACGGCGTGTAAACCTGCTTTTCAAACCACCCGCCATGGTCGTCAAAATAAACCGCTCCCCAGAACAGAAGCAGGAACAGCACCACGATCAACCAGATCGGGACAGTCGGATCCTTCAGCTCCGTATCACGAGGCGCGCCGGCAACAGGTTGTTTCGCAGGGGAATTCATTTCGCAGCAGGAGCGTTCGTCGCGGCCGGCGCGTTGGTGGCCGCTTTCGGCGGCGGAGGCGGCGTCAGCGGCGCTTCATACAATGGCGTGTCGGCGCGGAGACTCACCAGGTAATTCGCGAGCGCCCTCGCCTCGGGCTTCGGCACGATTTCGTAGCCCGCGCGCGGCGCAAATTTTCCCACCGGCCTCAAGGCGTCCGGCGACGGATGGCTTCCAATTTTTTTCTCCTCAAACAAAAAGGGATACGGAGGCATGGGCGAATCCGCCGTCACTAATTTCGGATTATACAAATGCACCAATTGCCAGTTCAGGTCCGGCGAGCGGGCGCCAATGTTCGCGAGGTCCGGCCCGACGCGCTGCGACCCCGGCATCACGGTCGCGTCGGCAATAAAATCCTCCGCCACGGTCCGCCGCACCCCCCATCCGCGCTCGATGTCCGCGCCGATGGGCACCAAATGCATTTCTGATTTTGCGCCGTTGTTTTTCAAAATGGCCGCCAGTGACTGCGCCCGTTCCATGGAAAGATTTCGAGCAATTGCTTTCGGCAAACCGGCGGCAATGCCAGGCCCGCTGAATGTCCCCGTCCCGACGTGCTCCTCGTTCAGCGCATTGGCCACCGCCATGTTGGTCTTGCCGGCGTCCGTCAGGAACAGATCCACGAGCGTGCCTTTCTGGGAAACCTGCTGGCTGTGGCAATAAAAACAGCCGTTCTCGCGATAGACTTCAAGTCCCTGCCGCGCGAGCCCGGGCCGTTCGGACGGGTAAAGATCGCTGCTTATCACCGAGTTCGTTTCCTGCACGGCGCCGCCGAGCTGGATTTGCGGCGTGTACACCATGCCGAACCACGACACCGCCAGCGCAAAAAACGCGGCCAGAAAAACCAGCGGCCCGTACCTCATGGCTTGCCCTCCGCGGGTTTTAACTCCGTCGTCGCTTCCTTGTACACCGGCACAAAATGCGTTTGCGAATAGCGGATGGAAAGCCGGATTAAATTGCCGAGCAATATCAAATTCCCAAGCAAGATCAACAATTCACCAATCGTGCTGACGCGCACAAAATTCAGCGCGCTCCCGGCCACTTGAACATTCGTCATTTTCACATTCTGCCAGTTGAAGCCCTCCACGAATCCGCCGATTGCCAGCGGAACAACAATCAAAATAATGCCCGCCACCGCCAGCCAGTAATGGATTTTCACCGATTTCAGGGACGGCCATTCAACGCCCGTCACCCGCGGCACGATGTAATACATGGCGCCGAACATCGTCATTGCGAAGAAACCAAAAACATTCAATTGCGATTGCGCCACCGTGTACCACGTCAGATTCGTCACCGCGTTGACGCCCGGAAGCGCGTTCAGGACATTCATCAGCCACGCGACGACAAACGCCATCGTGCCGAACGCGATGAATTTCCCCGCCGCCGGGTCTTCGCTTTTGGAACAGTCGCGGCCGCAGGTCTGGTAAACATTCACCACCACGGCCAGCGCTGTAATCGCCGTCAGCACCGTCGCCACCGTGCTGATGGACGGGAGCCACGCCGGAACCGGCGCCGTGCTCGGAATCCCGCTCCAGCTCGCGAAGAGAACAATCGACCAGAACGTCAATGCCGCCAGGTTCCGGCTGTAGAGCCGCCGCTTCATCATCCGTTGGACGAAATGAAAAATCACCGCCAAACCCACGAGGCCGAACCAGACCAGTTTCAAATTCGCCGCGTACCACCAGGCGATGATTGGCTGCACGACCCCGCGCACGGGCGTGTGCGCCAGCAACAGGTAATTCGCCGTGAAATAAATCCACGGAAACCAGAACAGCGCCGCCAGCAAAAACCACTGCGTCGGCCCAACCGTCGCCTCCTTGCGATTGTGCAGCGTGACCAGCATCCAATATCCAATCACCAAATAGCCGAGGAAAAGAAAAACCACCCCGAACCGCGGAAATTCCAAAGTCTCGAAGCCGGTGTTATCGCCGGCCAGAATGCTCACCAGGCCGATCAGCACGCCCAAATTCCACAGTTTCGCGCCCACCGCAATCAGGAACGGCTGCGCCACCCGGGTCTCGCTCAACCGAGCGATGATCCACAACGCCACGCCCAATCCCGCCGGCATACAAAAACCATAAATCCACGCATTGGTCGCGATCGGAAGCACGCGCCCATATGTCAACCAGGAGTAATGGGACAGGAGATTCGGGTCGTGAAACCGAAGCGAAGCCAGCAATCCGAATACCGAAGCGACTGCCGCCCAGATCACCGCCCCCACGAACAACTGGAACAAAGGCAGGCGGCACGACGCGTCAATTTCGGCAGCCGAAATGGACCCGCTCGCGGAGGACGTTGTGCTAGTCGCGGTCATGGTGCTGAGCGCCACAGCTTATTCAAACGGGCTGGGTTTGGGAGGCGCGGGCGGAGGCGGGGGCGGATTGGCTTTTTCCACGCGTGCAAGGAAGTTCGACCGGCCCTCGGCGGGATTCTTCCATTCCTGTTCCATCAATTGAATGGCGTCGTCAATCTTCAGGCGCACGACGCCCTTGCTCTGGTCAATCCAGCCGGTATTGTTCAACGCCGCATCTTCCGTGTTATGAATGTCCTCCAGCGCCTTCGCGCGCTCCGCGGCGCGGCCCTCATCCACCGGCGGCGCGGCCGTGGCTCGCTTCAATTGCCGGTTCAGGAAGACCACGATCAAAATCGCGCCGATCACGGCAATGGCATACGCCGCCTTCGCCATGCAATTGCCGCAATTTTTATTTTCAGAATTCATGCTGATCAATGTTTGTTGCCGTGGTCCGGCGCGGCGCGCATTTCGTCGGTTTGATCCAATTCACCGCCCGAAAGCTGGGTCGGCACCGGATGATAATGGCCCATCGCCTCGACCAGGCGCGGGTCCTTCAGCGGGAACGGCGCCGCCGCATTGAAGCGCGCCAGGAACCGGTTCGTCAGCAGCCCCAGCATGAATGCGATGCAGCCGAAATCCAGCCACATCCATTGCCACGGAAAACCATCCTTGTGCAGGATCGGATGCACGTTGAAAGCGATGTCGAAATAATGCATCAGCCACACCCAGGCGGCCATCAGCGTCATGTAGGGAAACACGCTCTTCACATCGATTCGCAGCAACCCGAGGAACGGCACGAGAAAATGGCCGAAAATAATGATCATCCCAATCGCGAACCAAGACCCCTGCTCGCGAATCACGTACCAGAACGTCTCTTCCGGCAGGTTGCCGTTCCAGATGATGAAATACTGCGCGAAATGCGCGTAGGCGTAGAAGACCGTAAACGCGAACAGCAGCGAGCCGGTGAAATAATATTGATGTTCGTGCAGCACGTCCGTCAGCACACCCTTCCGATCCAGGATCATCGTGATGACATACCCCAGCGCCAGCGCCATCCACACGCTGCCCGCAAAATAATACACGCCATACATGGTCGAGAACCAATGATACTGCATCGCCTTCATCCACAGAAACACGCCGATGGTCAGCGTCGCCGCAAAGGCGAAAATGCCCCAGTAGGAATAGACCCGCATTTTATAGGTCGGCAGCGACCCGCCGGTCGTGTCCTGTCGGATGGACCATCTCCGCAAGCCGCTCGTGAGCACCCACCACACGAGGAAAAGGATCGCCGAAATAATCCAGAAACCCGCCTGCGTGAACAACGGCTGCTTCGCCGCGAGCGCTTCGTCAAACGGCGGCTTCTGGATCATCCAGTCGTAAATATGCACCCGCAGCAGTCCCACCGGAATCCACAGCACGGCCAGCCACGGAAATATCAGGCTCGCGATTTGCTCATTGAACCGCCGCATCGGCACCGACCAGCCGGCATCGAACAAATGGTGCGCCATCACCAGGAACAAACATCCCAGGCAAATGCTCAGGCAAAACATGAACGCCAGCACCCAGCAATGGGCGAACTGCGTGCGGTTCACGAAGAAGCCAATCAGCGCCATGATGCCGCCCACCACCATCAATATGGCAGGGACCGGACGCCACATGGACAAATCCAGCGGCGGCAGTTTGGCAGTGTTTTTAGGCGAACTCATATTACTTTTTCAAATTCCCGCGTTCCTCCTGCGGAACATCATTGATCGTCGCGACATGGCTCAGTTGCAAGGCGCGCAGATAGGCAATGATGGCCCAGCGGTCTCCCACCGGGACATTTGGCCCGTAAGCGCCCATCGTATTCCGGCCGTGCGTAATCACGTAAAAAATCTCGCCGTCCCGGTACTTCATGATCCGCGGATCCTGCAAATTCGCGACCGTGGCCACGCCAAACTTTTTGGCAATGCCATTGCCATCCGCCTCACGGCCATGGCAGGGCGAGCAGTAAATGTTGAACCGCTCCTGCCCGCGCCGGAGCAATGTCTCCGTGATCGGGAACGGATTGGTATCGACGAAATTCGTCGTGCCCGGCTCGCAACCGGTCCAGACCGGCGAATCTTCGTACGGATAAACCGCCTTGTCCCCGACCATCAAGGGCTTGCTCCGCGCGAACGTCCCCTCCGGCGGCAACTGCGAGCTCACGCCATTCGGGAAAAAGTCGTTCGGCTCCATCGGCCGCAGCTTGAGCTCCCGCTTCATGTCCGGGAAAATATACAACGGCGTCTTGCGCGACAGCGACCCGCGCTTGCCGGCGATGCCGATCACCGCCGCCACGCACACAACAAAAATGAGCAGGAAGTAGCGCATTATTCCTCCACCACCTCGATATGGTTGCTGCCGGCCTCTTCGAGCAACTTGATCGTCGCCTGTTCCGAGTACTTCGGATCGGATGTTTCAATCACAAGGAAAAATTTGTCGTGCGTCACCTGCGCAAAACGGCGGTTCTTCAGCAACGGGTGATACAGCTTCGGCAGCCGGTTCAGGAACAGCATGCCGCCCAACGACCCGAACGCGCCAAACAAAATCGTCAATTCATACGAGGGCGGAAACGCCGAGAACGGGCTGAACATCGGCTTGCCGCCGACGACGATCGGATAGTTCGCTCCGTTCATCCACCAAATCATCAACATGCCGCAGGTATAGCCGGTCACGCCGCCGATAAACGCAAACCAGCCGACTTTCGAATTCTTCAGGCCCATCGCTCGGTCCATGCCGTGCACCGGGAATGGCGTAAAGACATCCCAGCGCGTGAAGCCGGCTTTGCGCACCGCCTGGGCCGCGTGCATGATGGAGGCCGGGTTCGGAAACTCCGCAATCACTCCGTATGGTTTGGTGGTGCCGTTCATATTATTCGTCCTCGTCAGGCACAGCTTCTTCCTGTTTCGCGCCGCCGAGCGGATGATGAGGATCCGCCTGCGGTGTCACGCCCTTCACTTCCGAAATCGCAATCATCGGCAGAAAACGGATGAACAAGAGGAAATAGGTGAAAAACAATCCGAACGTGCCGAGAAACGTGCAGACATCCACCCACGTCGGCTTGAAATAACCCCAACTGCTCGGCAGGAAATCGCGATGCAATGAAACCACGATGATCACAAACCGTTCGAACCACATGCCGATGTTCACCAGGATGGAGATGAAGAACACCACGAACAGGTTCTGGCGCACTTTTTTGAACCAGAACATCTGCGGCACCACCATGTTGCACAGCATCATCGGGATCCACGCCCATTGATACGGACCCAGCGCGCGGTTCATGAAATGGAACGATTCCATCGCGCTGCCGCCATACCAGGCAATCAAAAACTCCATGCTATACGCGTAGCTCACAATGCAGCCGGTCGCCAGCGTCACTTTGCACATGATGTCGATGTGCCGCATCGTGATGATGTCTTCCAGGTGGCACAGCTTGCGCAATGGCACCAGCAGCGTCAGCACCATGCCGAAGCCGGAGTAAATCGCGCCGGCCACGAAATACGGCGGGAAAATCGTCGTGTGCCAGCCCGGCAATTGCGATACGGAAAAGTCCAACGACACGATCGAGTGCACGGACAGCACCAGCGGCGTCGCCAAGCCCGCGAGAATCAAATAGGCCTTTTCGTAATTGCTCCAATGGCGGTTCGAACCAGTCCAACCCAGCGAGAACAGGCCGTAAAGGAACTGGCGCACGCGCGTTTTGGCGCGATCGCGCATCACCGCGAGGTCGGGAATCAATCCCATGTACCAGAACAACACGGACACGGTGAAGTAGGTCGACACCGCGAACACATCCCACATCAACGGCGAGCGGAACTGCGGCCAGATAGGGCCGTTCGAGTTCGGAATCGGGAACAGCCACCAATCGAACCACACACGGCCGACGTGCAGCGCCGGGTAAATGCCCGCGCACATGACCGCGAAAATCGTCATCGCTTCCGCGGCGCGGTTCACCGCCGTGCGCCAGCGCTGGCGCAGCAAAAAGAGAATCGCCGAAATCAGCGTGCCCGCGTGGCCGATGCCGATCCACCACACGAAATTGATGATGTCCCAGCCCCACATGACCGGCTTCATATTTCCCCAAACGCCGACGCCCGTCGTGATCTGGTACGCCAGCATGAAGCCGAGCAGGCCGAGGAAGCAATTGCTGATGCTGAAACTGATCCACCACCACAGCGGCGGCTTGCCTTCCGTAACCGAGGTCACGCGGTCGGAAATCCAGCCGAGACTGCGCTGGTTCTGCACCAGGGGAATTCTCTGCAAATCGTCCGGCACCACCGGCAAAGGCTTGCTGCTAACGTTCGAAGCCATTATTTAGCTCCTTTCCCTGCAGCTTCACCCTCAGCGCCGCCCTCTTCAGCGTGCTTTTCGAATGGGCTTTCATTTCTGTGTCTGGCCTTGTATTCCTCGATGCTGTACGGCTGCTGGTGCGCGATGAAATCGGGCATGGCCGGATTCGGATTGCGCAATTTCGCCAAATACGTCGTGCGCGGCTTCGTCAGCAGGAAATCCAGCACGGAATAATTGCGCTGCTGCGCTTTCAATTTCGAAACCTTGCTGTTCGGGTCGTTGATGTTGCCGAACACCAGCGCGTTCGCCGGGCACGCCTGCTGGCACGCCGTCTTGAGCGCCGTCGGGTCCTTCGATTCCGCGCCGTCCGGCACCAGCACATCGCCCGACTCGCGCGCCTTGACCTTTTGCGCGATTTCCGCCTGCTGGATGCGTTGGATGCAATACGTGCACTTCTCCATCACGCCGCGCATGCGCACTGTCACGTCCGGGTTCTTGATCATCTTGTACAAGTCCCATTCGTCGTCGCGCCGCATGCCCGCCGTCGGGTCCTGCGGATTCTCCACAAATTTGGCAAAGGCGCCCTTCGCCCAGAACGGCGGATAAAAAGGACCTTTCAACTCCTGCAGCGACCGCTTGTTGTAATCCAGGAAGTTGAACCGGCGGACCTTGTACGGGCAGTTGTTCGAGCAATAGCGCGTGCCGACGCAGCGGTTGTAAACCATCAGGTTCAAACCTTCCTGGTCGTGCACGGTCGCATTGACCGGGCAAACGTTTTCGCACGGTGCCGCTTCGCAGTGCTGGCAGAACATCGGCTGCGTGATGACCTGCGGGTCGTCAATCCATTCCTCGAATTGCTGCTGGTCCGTATCGTGAAAAGTCTCATTGTCGGCGCGGATCCCGTTCCACCGGTGCTTCGCCATGTCGCCCGTGTAATAACGGTCGATGCGCATCCAGTGCATCTCGCGCCCGCGCCCCACCAGGTTCTTGCCCACGATGGGCACGTTGTTTTCGCTCTGGCATGCCAGCACGCAGGTCGAGCAGCCGACGCACGCCGTCAAATCCACCGACATGCCCCACTGATGGTGCCCCGCCGGCCGGCCCATCTTTTCGTTGAAATCGAACGGGTTCGGATACATCGGCCGGTCGCCGCCGGGCGGCTTCTCGGCATCCATGTTCTTCACGAACTCCGGATTGTCCCGGTAATCACCCAGGTTCGCCTCGCGAATAATCGGCCGGCCTTCCATCGACCAGTGATTTTGCGTCGTCGAAAGCGGGTAAGTCTCGCTGGTCTTGGAAATCGTGGCGCCCGTGACGAAATTTGCGGTCTCGGTCGTGCGCAACGTGTAGGCATCGAAACCGACCTTGTAACCAATGCGGCCGTTCCATTCGCGGCCGTAACCCAGCGCCAGGCCCACGACATAATCCGCCATGCCCGGCTGCACCCAAACCGGCCCGCGCACGCTGCGGCTGCCGACCTTGACTTCCACCACGTCCGAACTTTTCACGCCCAGATCACGCGCCGTCTTGCGGCTCATCATCACCGTGTTGTCCCAGACGAGCTTCGTGACCGGGTCCGGCAATTCCTGCAACCAGCCGTTGTTGCTGTAGCGGCCATCATCCACCTTGTAGTCGCGGTAAAAAATAACTTCGAGGCTGTCCTTGCTGACCGGAACCGCCTTCGCGGCGGACGAGGAAGCATTTCTTTTGGGAGAAACATTCGCCGGCTTCGCAGCCGAACCTTCCAGGAAACCGGTATACAGGAATTTCTTCCAAGCCGAGTCATCCTTGCTGCCGGAAATTTCCGCAAACGTCTCGCGCACGATGTCGTACGGCGACGTTTTTTCCTCGCCGGCAATCCGCGCCAGCGCTTCGATTTCCGTCAACCCGCCAAACAACGGCTGAATCAGCGGCTGCACCGGCACCAGCGTGCCATCCGCCGTGACTGCATCGCCCCACGATTCCAAATAATGAGCCAGCGGCAAATGCCAGTCGCTATACGGGAACGTGTCGTCCTCGTAATAGCCGAGCCGGACGATTTTGCCCTTGGCCGATTCCAAAGCCTGCTTGATATCAACATCCGCCGGCGCATTGTAAGCCGGGTTGACACCGACGATGACGATTTGCTCGAAGCTGCCCGCAGCTTTCGCAAAATCAGCCAGGTTTCCTTCGCGCAAATCCTCCACTTCATGCAGCACCACCGTCTGGCCGATGTTGCCCAGCGCCGCATTGATGGTGTGCGCCAGCACATGCACCGCGATTGGCTGGTTGTAACCGGCCACTACCAGCGACTTGCCCTTGTTCGCCGCCAAATCCTTCGCGCATTCGGTGATCCATTTCGGGTCCACACCGGCCGGCAATTCGGAAACATTGCCGCCGCTCACCGCCGAGGACAGCGCCTCCGCAACCTGCGCCACGGCGTTCGCCGGCACGCGCAAGCGATGGTCCGAATTCATGCCCGTCAACGTCATCAACGCTTCCACCACATACAACCGGTTCATCTCGGTCTGCGGAGTGTCCATCCGGCGGCCATTGACAAATCCGGCAATGTTTTTGTGCGCGTCTTCCTCGGCGCCGATGAAATCGCAATCCAGCGAAACGATGACCTTTGGCTTGTCGTAATTGAAAACTGGCGCCACCGAAGCGCCGAAAGCCTGCGAGGCCGCGCGGCGATGCACGTCCAGGTCAATCGCCTCATGCACGAACCATTTCGCCTGCGGCAATTTTTTGGCAATGATCTTCTGCAACCGCTTGCGTGACGCCGACGTGTTGCGCTCCAGCAAAAACGCCAGGCCCCGCCCTTCGTTCGCCGCAAATTTTTTCCCAATCTCGTCGAGGAACGCAATCGCATCCTCCGCCCGCATCGTCACGCCGGCTTTGGCAAAGCGCCGCGAGCGGTCCGGATCGTAAAGGTTCAGAATGGAAGCCTGCGCCCAGCGGTCCGTGCCGCCGTTGCTGCCCGGAAATAGAATATTGCCCTCAACCTTGATCGGCCGGCCATCGTAAGACTTCGCCAGCAGCGGCGCCGCGCCGCCGCGCGTCGGCATGGCCGTCGAATAAAATACCGGCATGCCATACACATAAAAATCCGCCGGCTGCTTGCCAAAGGGTTCCAGCTTCTCAATCGGACGACGGCAGCCCGTCGAGGCCAATCCAATCCCCGCCAGCGCAAACGAGGCGGACATGATCTTCACGAAATGCCGCCGCGTCACCGGGTCGGTGAATTCACTCGCGCCCGAGGGAAACTCACGCTCCAGCCATTGGCGAAATTCCGGCTTTTCCGCCAGTTCATCCAGGCTCCGCCAGTACTGGCGGCCTGTCTCAGGTTCAGGACAAGTTGGTGGAATCGTTTTGCTCATCGCCAAATAGTGGCACGAGCGTCCCGCCCGTGCGTTTCCAAAAATCGGCTCATAACCCTATCCGCAATGGACGCGCGTGATGCCCGCGCCACCGCGCGCGCGCGTTCAATCGCCAATCGCCAATCGGAAATCATAAATGTTGTTATCGGTGACACGTCGAGCACGTCTGCATGGATTCAACCTTCCAGTCGTGCATCGCCTTCCTTCCAAATTCAAGCTGCGCCGCCTCGGATTTCGGCTGCCAGGCCAAGTGCGTAATCTCGCTGTTCGGACGGATGTGCAATTCCGGATGGCGATGGCAATTCAGGCAGAAGGACATGCTGAAAGGCTTGGCGTGATATACCTCATCCATCTGGTCAACCCGCCCGTGGCATTCCACGCAACTGATGCCGCGGTTGACGTGCACCGAGTGATTGAAGTAGGCGAAATCGGGAAGTTTGTGAATTTGAATCCACTGGATCGGCTTGCCGGTCGCCGCGCTCTCGCGCACCAGCGCCAGCCGCGGATCATCCTTCAGCACCTGCGTATGGCAATTCATGCACGTGGATGCCGCCGGAATATTTGAAAACCAGGACCGCTCAACGCCGGTATGGCAATAGCGGCAGTCGATGCCCAACTGGCCGGCATGCACCGCGTGCGAAAAAGGAACCGGTTGAATTGGCTGGTATCCGACGCGCGTGTATTTGGGCGTGAAATAATACCACACACCCGCCGTCACCGCGCTGCCGACCATGATGATACCCACGATCATCATCAGGGGCAGCCGATTGGTCCATTTTGGAAAAATCGCTGACATCTATTTTCGTTAACCGTCAAGTTGCAAACGAACGACCCAACCCGAGCCAATGCGAAACAAGAATTCTTTGAGACATGAATTCTTTTCAAGAATCGCTCACCGTCAATTGTTTTTTCCACGCAAAAAAAACGGCGAGCCAAATCAAACACTCAAACCAAAACTACAGAAGACGAACCAGAGTTCGATGAACGCCGGTATTAAATCGCCCTCCCGCCGACCCCGCAAGTAAAGTTTGTGAAATTTTTCACGATTTCGACAAGGTTAATGTAGTTAATAAGATTTCATTCTTTTAGGTAGTGGGGCATATACCCCGTATTGTACTCCGCATCAGCGTCCTGCCCCCAAAGTGCCTCCGGCATCTTGCCGGCGATTCAAATCGCAACTTGCTGTCGGCGTCCCGCCGGCAGTCCCAAACAAAATTCGCGGCGACGCTCTCAAGCAGAAATCATGGCGAACCCTCAAGCCCTTCGCAACGTCAGCCAAAAACAGCTTCCCCGGCCGGGTTCGGATTCCAAATCCACCGAGCCGCCCATCCGCTCGATGGCCTTTTTTACAATCGTCAGACCAATGCCAGTCCCCGGAAAAGCATTATCCGGATGGACGCGTCCAAACAATTCGAAGATCCGCGCCCGGTGCTCCGGCGCGATGCCGATGCCATTATCGGAAAAAAATATGCGCGCGTTTTCCCTTTGCGACTCAGCTCCAATATCTATCTTTGGCCGCACTTCCGGGGCCACGAACTTGATGGCGTTGCCAAGAATGTTGGAGATGCACTGAGCCAGATACGATTCATGGGCCAGGACCACGGGCAGCGGAGTCTTGATCGTGATGGTCGCCTTTTCCGCCAGCTCCGGATAACTGTGCAGCACTTCATCCATCAACGCGCCCACGTCCACCGGCTGAAGTTTGGTGTCGCTCTTGGAAACCTTGCTGTAGGCCAATACATCCTGCACCAATTGATCGAGCCGGGCGGCGGCGCGCTGGATTCGCAACAGATATTCCTTGCCCTCTTCACTCAGCGCCTTGCTTTCATCCTCCAGCAGCGCCTCCGCGTAACCCTGCATCGCGCGCAACGGCGTCCTCAGGTCGTGCGAAACACTGTAGGAAAACGTCTCCAGTTCCGCGATCGTCGCCTGGAGCCTGGCCGTTCGCTGGTTCACCTTTTGCTCCAATTCCTGATTCGACCGTTTCAATTGTTCCAGCGCATCCCGCAATTGATATTGCCGGCGGCGATGGCGGAGGGCGGTATTGACGACGCTCTTGAGAGTGGCCATTCGCAACGGTCGATCGACCAACAGCACGTTCACAGGGAGTTCAGTTTCAGGCCACCAGATATGCTTGCGGTTTTCATGAACCAAAACAATCAGCGGAAAATCAGACCACGTCGGTTGAGAACGCAAGATTTCCAGCAGACAACCGGACTGGTCCCGCACGATGGCTTCCTCATTCAGCAGAGCGGCACCGGCCCCCTTCGCGATTTCTTCGCACAGCTTCGCCAGGTCCGGGCAGGTACAGCACGGTATGTCCAGCGCGGAAAAAGCCGCCACCGCGCGTTCCGAATCCCTGGTTGTTGGCAGCAAAACCAGCAGGCGTTCGTTCAATTCATCTCGTTTTGGCACGTCCTGAAATTTTTGATTCGGCGGCTTCCGTCGGAGCGGTGAGACCGCCGTGATATTCGGGGATGCCACTCATGATTCCGGAAAAACCGCGCAGCGGTTCTCCCACCTTGACCCCGTCGGAACTGATCGCCAACTGACGGATGGTTCGCTCATGCGGCCCCGTCCGTTTCTTGAAAATGCTGACCGCCTGTTTGATTTCAGCGTCCGCCTCGTAATAGCGAAAAAGTATGACCGTGTCCGCCAGGTAACTGACGTCGATCTCGTCCCCCGTTCGTCCCATCGCGGCAATCATTCCGTGCTGCGCGACCACCATGATCGTGGTGATCCCTTTTTGGTTCAAATAGGAGAACATTTCGTGCAAATGCGTCGTCAGATAACGCTCCTCGGGCATCGCGTTTAAATAGCCATTCAAGCTGTCAATCACCACGATCTTCGCGCCCGCATTCACCGCCCCGCGCACTTCATAGGAAAAAGCGCCGGCCGACATCTCGGCCGGGTCGACTTGTTGCACATGAAGCAGTCCTTCGTCGATGTAAGCGCGCACCCCGCCCTTCTTCCCCAAACAAAGTTTTTCCGTTCGTTCGATCATGGTGCCCAGCACCTCGTCAAATATATATACCGCCACCTTGATCTTTCGCTTCAAGGCCTCCGCCACGTAAAGCATCGATACCGTGGATTTGCCCACTCCCGCCGGCCCCAATAAAAGCGTCGTGGTGCCCGCCGAGAGGCCGCCTGAAAGCATCATGTCCAGGTTTTTCACGCCGCTCGACGAAACATCCGAGGAAAATCGATCGTGATGCTCCGCGGCAATCAGGCGCGGGTGCACAATCATCCCGCCCTCGATCAATTCGTAATCGTGGTAACCTTCCCGGAAATTGGAACCGCGAACCTTCGTCACATACAGCCGCCGCCGCGCCCGCCCGTATTCCGGCAGGATTCGCTCGAGAATGATGTTCCCGCCGACCAAGCTTTCCGGTTGTATCTCTCCCATGGCGGACGTGCGGTCGTCCAGCGACAGAACCGTAATGTTTCTCTCCGCGAAATGGTTTTTAAGCGCCAGCAACTGCCGCCGATAACGAAACGCATCGCCCGCCATCAATCTCATTTCCGCCAACCCATCAAAAACTACGTGATCCGGCTTTAAACGTTCCACCTCCGACAGAATGGTTTCCGTCGTCTCGCCCAACTCGGTTTCTGAGGGATGAAAAACCGAAGCTTCCGATTCACCGCGCACATTCGCGGGCGTGCGCGAAAGATCCACCAGCTTGATTCCCTCCATCGTCCAGCCGTGACTCGCGCAGGTGTCCTCCAGATCCTTGCTCGTTTCCGTCAAAGAGACGTACACACACGTTTCTCCCGCCTTCATGCGGCTCCGCGCGAACTGGAGGGCGAAGGTTGTTTTTCCCGCGCCGGGATCACCCTGGAGCAGATAAAATCCGCCTCGCACAAACCCGCCCTTTAGGATGTCGTCGAAGCCCGGGATTCCAGTTTCAATCTTTGATCTTTTTTTGCTCATAGATGCTCTATTTGCGTTGATTCCTGGCTGGCGTGGCGGACGAATTACGCCGCAAACCAGCGCCTTTGCGCAATTCAAATAAACCAAATATAAACCTGCCAACGTATCACTTATTGCCGCGGACATTAGCGTCTTAACCCTGTTCCTGCGAAAAAAGCGGGCATTCTTCGAAAGCCCTCTTTCAAGAGTTTTCTGCAAAAACCGCTTTGTTGTTTATAGGTTGTAATCCCCAGAACCGGAGGGCGAATCCAGCACCAACGTTTTCACTGCGTTAAGCGGTAAAACACCCCATTTCCCGCGCCCCTTTTCCACGCCATAAATGCACCATGCGACAAAAAATTGGCAACGGCCACGATGTGGATATCGACACATTTCTGGAAGACCTCAGAACCGTCGTCCAGGACGGGCAGGAACTGCTCAAGGCAGGCGCGGGCCAGATGAAACAAAAAGCGATTTTCGGCGCCCAAACCACCGACCGCGCGATTCGCAAAAGCCTCTACCAAACCCTCGCCATCGTTTTTGGCGTCGGTCTTCTGTTCGGCTTGCTTGCTGCCGGATGCGCCTCCGGCGGCTCGGAAATGGAAGAGGTTGAATAGAATTACGAATCGCGCTTTCGCGTGACGAGAAAGACGACCGCCCCCGCGCCCAGCAGCAGCGACGCCTGCAATCCCATCAGGATAATCGCCGAGGTTTTGTGCCCGGCGGGCCACGCCACGAACGCGCTCAATGACCATGGCCGCGGCTTCAGTTTGAGCGCCGTCACCGTTGGCCTCCCGCGTTGCTGCGGCACTCCCAGCTTCAAGACCACGTTCATGTCACCGCCGCGCACCTGGGCGTTCGCAAAATTCATACCGTTGGCCATCATCGTTTGGGAATAAGCCTGCACACTGACCATTCCGGGGCACACCTTGATTTTGAAACGCCCGTCCGCATCGGTCTCCTCATTCACATTCGGCTGATTGTTCCCATAGGTGTAAATCCGCGCGCCACCGATCGGTTTTCCGTCCGGACCCACCACCTGCCCGGCGAGATCCTGGTCCGCCTTTCTCAATTTATACGTCTGCAATTCCACATTGTTGTTCTGGCTTTGAGTTTTGCTGACGTTCCTGGACAACGAACCGTGGTCCATCGCGGAAACATTCACCAGATATTGCTGTCCCCTGGGCAGCGCCGGAATCGTAAATGTCCCGTCCGATTCAATCCGGATCGGCTCGTGCGTGATCAATCCTCCCATGTTCCCGCTCATCATGTTTAAATTCACGCGCGCATCCGGGAATGGGGTTCCATCCTCGTCCTGCACCGTGCCGGAAATGGAAATTCCTTCCTGCATGCGCACCGTTGCCGACGTTGTCTTGTCGTTGATTTCCTCCAACCCCACCTGGTTTCGCTTCGGGTCGCGCGCGATCACATAATATTTTACTCCGCGCATTCCCCCTTGCGCCTGCCAGTTCACCGTAAACGCGCCTTTCTCATCGGTCGTATCGTTGTTGTACGGCCCAAACGAAGGCGTCACCATCACGCTCACGTTGGACACCGGAGCGCCACTGGCATCATAAACTGTTCCCGAAACGCTCGACGCATTCATCCCCGCATAATAATTCGCGCCAAATCGAATGGTCACATTCGTGTCGCCGCCTTTCGCTTGAATCGAGCCGTTTCCCCCCTTGCCGCTGGCCTGAATCGTAATCGGCCCCTCGCAAACAGCGTCGAAAGCGAAACGACCATCGGCGTCCGTGGTCGCGTTGCCGTTCGGCTGGCCCGGGCCGTTTATCCAAACCTGCACGCCCGCAGCCGGCTTGCCATTGCTGCCCAAAACGCGCCCTGCCACCTTTCGGTCCGCCAGGTTCAGCACCACCGGCGCGAAATCATAATGGTCCGCCTTGGGATCGGGCGCTCCCATATTTCCCTGATTGTTCCCGTAACCAGGCGCAAAAAAGCTCACATTGTAATGTTCACCCCTCGGCAAGGCGTCCACGCGCAGGCGTCCTTCCTCGTCCACGCGCGCCTGCTGTCGCGAAATCGTAAAACCCATGTTCGGCATTTGCAGCATCACCCAGGCGCTCGCATTCGTGATCGGCTTGCCTTGCGCGTCCTGCACCGTGGCCGAAATGCTCATCCCGGGCTTCATTTCCACGTCCAGGCTTGTCGCCGATTCATCAATTTCCTTCACCGCCGCCAGGTTGTGCTGCGCATCACGGGCCACCAGGTAAAATCTCTGGTCCTGCATTCCCGCCCACGAAGGCTTTTGCCACGTCACCTCGTAGTGGCCGTCCGCGCCGGACTTCGCGTCCTGGTTGCCGCCGCCATAATTCGGATACACGCCCACCGTCGCTCCCGCGACCGGCGAACCCGAGGAATCGCGCAACGTGCCCGCGATTTTCAAGGGCAAAGGCAATGCGAGTTTCACGCGGGTGGTTTCGCCGTCCGAAACGCTGGTTTGAACTTGCGCCTGCGACGCGCCGCGTTTATTCGCTGAAATCGTGAATTGCCCGGGCGGCACCCGCAGCGAGACCTTGCCATCGCTCCCCGTGATTCCATTTGCCGGTTGGCCCTGCTCCTGGCTATAAGCGTAAACAGTCACACCCGCCTCACCTTCCGAGCTGCCCTTCATCGTCACCGTAACCTCCACCACTCCGCCCTTGATCGCCTCCACCTTCACATCGCGCAGCGTCTGCCCCGCCGTCACCGTCACCGGGACGGCTTCCGCCACCCAGTCGGCCACCGGCTTATTGGTGAATGTCGCCGTCAACCGGTATGAACCCGCGGGCAGATCGGCAATGCGAAACGCGCCGTTGGCTCCACTGAATGATGATTCCATCGAACCGGAGAAAAACCCGCCCCCATTGGCCGGCTGCAACATAATCCCGGCGCCCGCCAGCGGAGCGCCGCCATCCCGCGCCACCACCACGCCCTCGATGCTCGCCGCCGCTTCGGTCACCAATTTGATGTTCTCCTGCCCGGCTTGCGCCTGCATTTGGTTTCCAACTGTTCGCACGTTGGATATTTTCAGCACCTTTCCCGGGGCTTTCACCGTCAGATTTGCCTGCGCGCCGGACGGGAAGTTTGCAATTCGAAAATGCCCATCCGAGGAGGTGCGCGAGGAAAACAGATCCTTCGCCGCGTGCCCAAAAATATAACTGGGTTGCGTGTTCAAGGCCGCGTCGAATTTTTCCACCGCCATCCAAACACTCACCTCCGCATTGGCCACCGGCCTGCCATTTTCATCCACCACCGTTCCCGCCAGCGATGACGGCGTCTCCAACACCAGCGACCCGGCATCTCCGGTTGAACCCGATTGCAATGTTTTCCATACGTAAGCAAAACCCGTTTTCTTCACCACAACGATGACCTCGCTATCCGGAGCCGAAAATTCAAACGTGCCATTCTCGCGACTGGTGGTTTGCCCTTTGGACTCGGCCTCCTGTCTCAGTTGCGCAAAACGATAATATCCCACGGATGCATCCGCCACCGGTTTGCCGTTCGCATCCACGACCGTGCCCGAATACTTCACCATGGCACCCGGCGCCGCCTGCAAACGAAACGCAACGACAGCAGCGACAACCAAAAGAATTGTCCGAAACGTTTTCATAATGTTGCCTCAGCGTTTGAGCATTTCGCAGCCGTAAATCGTCCCCGCCGTGGCCGTCGGACGGGCCTGGAACGCCACCGTCACTTCCGTTTTTCCACGGGTCAGCTCGGCCGGGATTTTGTATTCCACATTAAAAAATTTGTTCGGGATATCGTGATCCAGTTTCTGCGTGGCAATCACCTGGTCGCCGATGGCGATATCAAAAAACCGTCCCTTCGGTTCGCCGCCCCAATACCGGCACATCAGGCTCATCGGCGCCGTTGGCGACACTTTCATCGTGTAAGTGAAATAACCGCCGTGCGACGCCTTCCGTCCTCTTTGCGTCCCCTGCACGCTCGTGGAAGTCGCCTGGCCTTCAAATTCGTGATCTTCCTCCGTGTCCGGCACCTTCACCTCGTCCACCAATCGTTCCCCCGGCACTATCGGTTCAGTCGAGGCCAGCACCGTCCGGCTTGGGTGATAACTCAATCGCGTCGCCATGCCCGTCATCGCCAGGATGAGCACCACTGCCAACACACTATAACTGATCGCCAGCCCCGCATTGGCCAGCTTTTCGCCCTCCAGAAAAACGTCCTTCCGCATCCTCGCCTTGGCCATGTGGCCGCAGATGATTCCCGGGATGAAACCGAAAACCGCAAATACCGAAGAAATCAGCGACGCTATCGCCAGCCCCGAATAATGGCTCTGATCGACCGGCCTGCCTGCCGCTGCTGCTCGCGGTGGTGGCAAAGTCGCGGCCCGCGGTGGTGGCAAGTTTCTCACCGGCGCCGGAGGCGGAGCGTGCGCCGCCACGGCCGCTGGCATCGGCTCCGCCACCAAAGCCGGCGCGGCCATGGGAGCAGGCGAAACCGTGAAGTTTTGCTGGCAGGCGGGACAACTGATCTGCGAGCCACTGAGACGTGCATCCCCTGAAATCTTCTGGCCGCATTCCGGGCAAAAAAATTTGAAATCACTCATAAGAGTCTAGTGAATACGCCGTTCCCTGTTCCGGGCTATCTTATGACCCGGCCACAATGATGCAACACCAAAAACCGCCAGTAGTTGCGGCCAGGGAACATCTCCAGCTTCGACAGGTCAACCTCCAATGAGTTCGAAATAAATCAGCCCTTGGCGGACGAAAGTCGAGGGGTGCCGATGCATCGTGGAGCGAAACGGAGCGCGGAGCATTGCTCCGCGCGATGGTTGGGTGGCAAATGGCGGAGCAATGCTCCGCGCTCCGGGTTTACAGAGAGAGGGGATAAGTACGAGCGTCTATCAGCTAGATCAAAATACCTCGCCAGAAATCAATTCGGCGACGCCATCTGAAAACCCGCCTCCGCACATTCCGCCGTCCCGTTCTCATGTTTCCCGTGGGTCCCGTTGCGATGCGGTTTTGCCGTGGCCTTGACCGGCAGCGTGCACGTGACAATCGTCCCGTTCTTCTGGTTCGGCTTGATGTCAAACGTCGCCCCGATGGTGTTCGCGCGATAATTCATCGTTCGCAATCCCATCCGGGCCTTCGGATTGGCCGGCGGCGAAAACGGAACGCCATCGTTCTTGATCGTCACCACCAGGCGTTGCGCGCCGCCCTGGACGGAAATCCACACGCAAGTCGCCTTGCCGTGTTTGATGGCGTTGCTGATCGCCTCCTGGGCGATTTTGTAAAATTGCGCGTTCGTGTTTTCCGGCAGCGCGGGAATTTCTCCTCGCACAGTGCATTCGCAAGGGATGCCGAACATCTTTTCCACCGTGGCAGCGAGCCCGTTCATCACGTCCGCCAGGTCTCCGCCATTGGCGTCAATCGAACTGAAATGATGCGCCAGGTTATGAGTATGATTCACGCATTGCTCGATCAATTCGCAAATCCTTCGCGCTTCCTCCGCCTCCTTGTGCCCCTCGCGCGCGAGCCGCTGCTCCAGCGCGCGGCTGAGGAGCAGCATGCCCGTCAATTTCTGGCCGAGATCGTCATGCAAATCAAAACCAATGCGGCGCCGTTCGTTCTCGGCAATTTCCAGCAACTCGGCCTCCAGCCGCTTCCGTTCTTCCAGCCCATTGTGCAATTTTTGGTAAGCTTCCTTCAAAGCCGCCGTGCGCTGTTCCACGCGCAATTCCAATTCCTCCTGCGCCCGCCGCAATTCCTCCTCTGATTTGGCGCGCGCGCGCCGCACCTCCGCCTCGCGCAACTCCCGCTCCACCGCCGGCACCAGCCGCGCCAGCCGATCTTTCATGATGTAATCATGCGCGCCGGAGCCCATCGCCCAAATTGCCAGGTCCTCCTCGATGTGTCCCGACACGATGATAAATGGAATATCCAGTTTTTTCTGACGCAAGAGTTGCAGTGCCTCGGGCGAGCTGAATTGCGGCATCGAATGATCGCACAAAACCAGGTCCCATTCCTGTTGCGACAGCGCCCGGTCCATCGCTTCCGCCGTTTCCACGCGGTCGCAAGTGACACGAAATCCGCCCCGGATCAGCGCCCGTTCCAGCAAAAACGCATCCGCAAGCGAATCTTCGACAAATAGCACGCGCAGCAATCGGCTTTCGGCCGGACTGCCATTGGAGATCTTCTGAATTGCGTTCATACGATGTCTTACAACCTACACTATCCTTCACCGACGGCTTGGTTTCCAATTTTCTTTCGGCGATTCTGGATATGACGTTAAATTTGAATACAGTAATGGGGTTGGTTGAAATGGGGTTTTCGCCCCAAAACGCCCTGTGGAAAGAGGTTAGAGCCTAGTCAGCCGGCGGGGCGAAGCTCACAAGCACCAACATCCAAGCTCCAGAGAAGAAGCTCCAGGTTTCAAGCGCCAAAACAGGTATTGAGATTTGGTGCTTGGGATTTCTCTGGAACTTGGATTTTTGGATGCTTGGAGCTTTATTTCGTCGTGCGCGGGGGCGCCAAATCCTGCCCAATCGCGCGCTCCAGCCGCGCGCGCGCCACATCATAATCATGCAACGCCTGCACCTGGGTCGTGCGGGCCTGGGTCAGGGAAGTTTCCGCGTTCAAAACATCCAACTGCGTGCCCGTGCCGGCTTCCGTGCGCGCCTTGGCCAGCCGCAACGCTTCCTCCGCCTCCTCCTGTACCTTCTGCTGCGATTCCAAAACTTCCCGCGCCTCGATGAAGCTCGAATAATCCGTCCGCACCTCCAATTCAATCTGCCGCGCGCGATCTTCCACGTCCGCTTTCGCGTGCTCGAGTTGCGCCTTGGCCTGGATGACTTTTCCGTGAGTCAACAGGCCATCAAAAATATTCCACGTCAGTTGCCCGCCCAGAACCCACCCATCCAGTTCCGAATCCAGCGCGTTGGTAAAACCATTGTTTTCAAACTGATAACCAACAAAGGCCTGGACCGTGGGCTTGTATCCGGCGCGCGCATTGATCACGTTTTCCCGCTGCAAACCTTCGGTCTTCCGCAACCCCTGCAATTCCGTCCGCCGTTCCAGCGCCTGCTCGATGGCGGCCGGCAATTGCACTTCGTAAGGAGCCGCGTCCAATTTGTCCGTCAAATGCAATGGGATGTCTTCCCACACATTTCTCGGCAAATTGTATCCCAGCAAATTGCAAAGATTGTTCTTCGCGATTCGATATTGATTGCGCGCATTGATGAGCGGCGGCCGCGCATTCGCCATGGCCACTTCCGCCTGCAACACATTGAACTTGGGCACCGTGCCCGCATCGTAACGCCGCTGTTGATCCTGCAATTCACTGTTGAGCAGGTTCACCGAGGCCTCGTTCACCGTGATCTGCTGCTCCGCCACCAGCACGTCGTAATACGCCACGCGCGTTGCCAGCAGCGCATCCTGCACCGCGGTCTCATATTGGAGCATCGCTTGCTCCTTTTCGAGCCTGGCCGCCCTGAACGCCGAAATTGTCCGGCCACCCTGATAGATCGTTTGCACCAGCCTGATGCCGGTGTTCCAACTGTCGCGGGGAACCTGTCCAAAGGGGAAGTTCACCAAGCTCTGCGCTTCCCGCTGAAAATTTCCCGTCGCCTGAACACTCGGCAACGCCACCGCCCGGGTCTGAATCACCAAACCGCGCGAAGCCTCCAAATCCGCCCGCGCCTTTTGCAGCGTGCTGTTTTGCTGGATCGTCAGGTTCAGCGCATCCACCACCGAAAGCGGCTGGCTCAACCAGCCCGGGACATTCGCGGAAAGGGCCGAAACCAGATTCGAATTCGAGTTGGAATTTGAATTCGTTGAAATGGGATAATCCGAATAGACCTGCGCCGTCACGGGCGTTGCCACCGCAAAAATCATCGCGGCAAAAAAAGGAACCAATTCGGCAAACAAATTAATGGCGCAATCCTTCTGGCCTTTCATCTCTGGCATCATGTTGTTCAGGTTTTCCAAGGCGAGCCTTTTCGCCGCGAGGAAAATACATCGGAAGCCGCCAATGTCCAATAAATCGCGCCAGACGATTTTCCAGCCTCGGCGCTCCTTCCTGCGGACATAGTGGCACGGGCGTCTCGCCCGTGCGAATCGAAACGTACGGGCGAGACGCCCGTGCCGCCATAAATGCGCCTCGTTGTGTAACAGCATCGCGAGAGCGTATCTTCCTTTCCAAAAATCGCGCATGTCGTTTCAATTTCATCGCTGTCAAATTTCGTAAAGCGAGACAACGAACTCCGTAAATACCGAAAAAAAACTTTTTTAATTTGCTTTCGAAATTTGTGGTAAGCTAATTTGAATTTTTAAGTAACCGTATGTTTAATAGTTTATTCGGGAAGAAGCCGCCGCAAAAAGGTGGTCCAATGACGTGGGAATCGGGAATCCGTTCACCGCTTTCACAACCAAACAATCATTCCAGGGGACAAAGCCCCACTTATGCCAAAGTTTTCCGCTGGCGCCTGCCGGACGGACAAACCGAGGAGCCGAATAGCGTCGAGATTGTCGGCTCATTCACCAACTGGCAGAGAGTTGCGCTCATGCGCGACAGCACGCTCGACGCCTGGCATGTCACTCTCCACAACATCCCCGCGCATCAGACGCATCATTACATGCTGCTCGTGGACGGCGTACCGACGCAGGACAAAAATTGCGACGGCATGGCCCCCCCGCACGGCCTGCAAGAAGAGCGATACACCATCACGACCGACCGCGGCCCCCGCGTCTTTCTGCTCTTCGCCCAAACCAAATGAAAAAAGGAGCCGACGCAACGAGGCTCTGACTTTTTCCGCGGAAGTGATGTGAACACCTCACATCGGCCGCCCAATTGACGCGCACGAAATCGCTATTGTAGCACGTGCGCCTCGCGCGTCGTTTCGATACCGCGTCCGGAACTTTGTGGCGCAAGCATTCCTCACGCGCTCTGAAATCTGAAATTTCAAATCTCCAATCTAAAATTCCACCCTTCGTTGCCTTCTGTAGGAATGCTGTTTTGATCGAACCGGGAATGGACTTTTTGCCTCGCCTATGCTACTGCGTACACCAGCCATATGAATAAACACACCCTCGCTCTAATGGCCGCGACTGTGGCATTCACCTGCTCGGTTCGCGCCCAATTCGGCGCGCCGCGCGTTCCTGCCTTCAACAGCATGGAGGCGAAATTGTTCGGCGATAATCCGATGTTTTCCGCCGACGTGGAAATGCAAACCGAACTGCCCGGCCGCGGCGCCAGCACGACTCCCGGCAAAATCGCCCACGATGCCGACAAAACGCGCTTCGAACTCGATTTGGGCGACGCCAAAGGCAGCCAGATGAACCCGGCCATGGTCCAGCAGATGAAGAGAATGGGCATGGACCAGACTGTTGGCATTTCGCGCGAAGACAAAAAAGTTTACTACACCATCTATCCCGGCTTGAACGCCTACACCGAGACGCCCCTCCAGGATGTCGGCAAACCCGATTCGGCCTCCAAAATCCAGACGACCGAACTCGGCAAGGAAACCGTGGACGGCCATCCTTGCATCAAGAACAAGGTGGTCATTACCGATGACCAGGGCAAAGCGCACGAGTTCACGGTTTGGAACGCCACCGATTTGAAAAAATTTCCCGTCGAATTTCAGACTTCCGACGAGGGCCGCAACGCGACGATGTTCTTCAAAAATATCAAGACCTCCAAGCCCGACCCCGCCCTGTTCGATCCGCCGGCGGATTACCGGAAATATACCGATCAACGGCAAATGTTTCAGCAGGAAATCATGAAGCGTATGGGTGTGAGGCGAGTGCCGCCGGGGCAGCCGCCGCAAGCACATTAAGCGGCAGGTTTGTTCTTTCAGGTTTTGGCAGGGCGCGTCACTCCGCGCGCGCCGTCGAGAAACAAACCGCCGTCGCCGGTTGTTTGACTAAATTGTTTCCGCAGTTTCAACGGGTCGGGGTGAGATTTTTTTGGTGAATCACCTAGCCGATGAGCCCTCTCGCCTTCGCCAGCGCCTCGTCGAGTTTGCTGGCGTCCTTGCCACCGCCGCGGGCATTGTCGGGCTTGCCGCCGCCTTTGCCGCCGACTATTGGCGCAATTTGCTGGATGATTTTTCCAGCCTGAACCTTGGAGGTAAACTCAGACGTGACCGCCGCGACCAGTGCCACGCTCTCGCGATGCGGTCCGCCGCCTAAAACAATGACACCCTTGAACCGGCTCTTTAGCGAATCGACGACAGCCTGCAGGAAATCACCTTCCACCGCGCCCAGATTGTGAATGATCGTCGGCACATCGTTGATGGTCTTGATCTCCTCCAATAGCCGACTCGCAGCGTTCGATGCTTCGCGCATCGTGGCCGTTCGCAAGGACTTTTCCATTTCCTTTTGATGCGCCAGCAACGCCTCAATCTTTTTGTCCAGTTCATGCACCGGCGAGTTCACCTTGGCTGCCAGGCTCTTGATGAGCGAAACTTCGTCCGTCGATTTGCGATACGCTTCCAGGCCGGCAACGGCTTCAATGCGTCGCACGCCCGCCGCAATGGCGCTCTCGCCCACGATGCTAAATAATCCGATCTCGCCCGTGGCGCGCGTATGCGTGCCGCCGCAAAGTTCCATGGAATAACCATTCAGCCCGTGCGGTGCGCCGCCAATTTGCACCACGCGAACGGTGTCGCCGTATTTCTCGCCGAAGAACTGCATCACGTCCTTGCGGCCTTTGATTTCCGCGTACGGAACTTCGGTCCATGAAACACCCGCGTTTTCCAGGATGCGTTCGTTCACAAGTTTCTCGATGTCGGCCACCTGTTCCGGCGTGAGTGGCGCGCTGTTGAAATCGAATGTCAACTTATCGGGCCCGACAAACGAGCCTTTCTGCGAAGCCTCGCGACTCACGACTTCGTGCAACGCCCAATGCAACAAATGCGTGACAGTGTGATGGCGTTGAATGGCGTTGCGACGGGGCTTTTCCACCGTCAACGTGACGCTCGCGCCCTGCGCCGGCGCTTCGCCACCTTCAATAAAATGCAGCCACGTGTTGCCGGACTTTTGCGTATTGGCCACGCGCCACAGCTGCCCGCCAAGGCTGAGTTCGCCCGTATCCCCCACCTGCCCGCCCATCTCTGCATACAGTGGCGAATTGTCGAGCACGACGGCCGTCTTGTCCTTCACTCCGACGACTTCGAGAACTTTCGCCATCGTCGAAAGCGAATCGTAACCGATGAATTTTGTCGGCGTGGTCGTCTCGATCTGCGACAGCGAAATGACTTCTTTTTTCTGCGCCGCCCGAGCGCGAGCTTTCTGCTCCTCCATCAATTTGTCAAACCCCGCTTTGTCCACAGTCAACCCACGCTCACGCGCCATCAGTTCGGTGAGGTCGAGCGGAAACCCTTGTTCATCATAAAGCTTGAACGCGAATGCGCCCGAGATCCGGGGAGCGCGCCCGCCCCGGGCGCTGTTTCCCGCGCCCTCGCGGGAAACCTGCGGCGTGCTGCCTGCAACCGCCGCGTCAGGAGTCCAAAGCCAGCGATAAGTCTCCGCCAGGGAAGCAGCTCCGTTATCCCAGGGATTTCGGCAGATGTAATGAAACTTCTCCTCCAGATCCGCATCTCCACGAATCAAGCGATCAAACGACTCTTCTTCCCACACATGAACACCGGTGACACCCGAAGCTTTGTTGATTTTGTGAGCAGTCGTCGACTTGATGCCCTGGAGAATTTCAGCCAGGGACCAGAAGACAGGCTTGCCTTCCTTGTCCTGCTCCTTGACCTGCGGTTCGAACAGCAAATGCACGTGGTCCGGCATGACACACGCGGCAAAGAGTTGATATTGCCGATGATTATGGGCGTAAAGAACACTATCCAAAACAATATCGCGTTCAGACGGGGTGAGTTGGCGCTTTTGTCGCGTCGAAAAAGTTACTGTGTATTTCGCCCAAGGGCGTTCAAAATGCGGGAGGCGTCGCTTGGAATATTTGGCTCCCGGGCCTTCGAACGCGCCACCGCCGACCGCGGGGGCGCGGTCGGCTGCGCCCGGGGCGGGCGCGCTCCCCTGCAGCTTCGCTGCCTCTTCTTCAAACAGGGCGATGCCCTTGTCCAATGTCTTATTAAACGCCTCCTCCTCCGCCCGAATCACATCCTGCACGTGCTTTTTCTTCGCGCGAATTTCCGGGAAGACATCGCCCATGGTTTCCGCAAGTACATCCACGAGCTTGTAGAAAAACGGGTCGTGAAAACCGAGTGTGCGGCCGTAGCGAACGGCGCGGCGCAGAATTCGCCGCAAAACATAATTGCGATCCGTGTTGCCGGGCTGGATGCCGTCCGCAATCGCAAAGCTCAATGTGCGGATGTGGTCCGCAATGACGCGGAAAGCGATGTCGGTGGCGATTTGCTCCGCGGACGGCAAACCGCGCGTGTCCACGGGCACGGATTTTTCATCGCTGGCGGGTCCAGGATGAGTCGTGCGCTCGTCCTTTTCAATTTCAATGATGTCGCTGGGGCCTTCGCCGCTGGTTTTGAGCGGAGCGTCGCCGAGGTTTGCCGGCGAGACGCCGGCGCTCCCGGGTAACGTGCTCGCGTATTTTTTGCCGCTTAATTTTTCCAACGCGTCGAAGATCGGGCGAAAAATGTCGGTCTCGTAATTCGAAATTTTCGCATTCGCAAAATCCTTCAGGCCCTTCGTGCCTTGAATGATGCTCGTCACGCGCTCGAAACCCATGCCGGTATCCACATGCCGGGCGGGCAATGGGGAAAACGTGCCATCCGGGTTCGCGTTGAATTGGATGAACACCAGATTCCAAATCTCAATGCATTGCGGGCTGCCCTGGTTGACCAGGCGGCCTTCAGTGTTGCCTTCGGGCGTCAGATCGACGTGCAACTCCGAGCATGGGCCGCACGGACCAGTCTCGCCCATCATCCAAAAATTGTCCTTCTTGCCGCCGTTGACGATGTGGATTTTCGGATCGAGTCCGGCGCTGCGAAATTTTTCGGCCCAATAATTCCACGCTTCCTGGTCGAAATCGCTCGGGTCGTTTTGCGATTTGTCCGGCGAATAAACAGTCGCATAGAGGCGCGAGGGCGGAAATTTCCAGATCTGCACCACCAACTCCCACGCCCATTCAATGGCTTCTTTTTTGAAATAATCGCCGAAGCTCCAGTTCCCCAGCATTTCGAAAAACGTGTGGTGATAGGTGTCGAGGCCGACATCGTCGAGGTCGTTGTGCTTGCCGCCGGCGCGGATGCATTTCTGGGTATCGGCGGCGCGCGTGTCGAGGCCGGGAATGGCGCCCGCCCATTTGCCGACATCGGGCTTTTTCTGGCCGAGAAAAATCGGCACGAATTGGTTCATGCCTGCGTTCGTGAACAGCAGGTTCGGAGAATCCGGCATCAGGCTGGAAGACGGCACAAGGGTGTGCTGCTTCGACCTGAAGAAGTCGAGAAACGACTGGCGTATTTGCGCAGAGGTCATCATGTAAACTCAATGGCAGAAGCGCGGCGATGTCATTTCGCAGCCGTCATTTCCACCGAAAATCAGGCGCAGAAGATAGCCTCAAGGATGCGTTTTAGGCCAGTGGAAGTTTTGGTGGCACGGGCGTCTCGCCCGTGCGGACAAGTAGCAACTGACATCACCACGCTCCCAGCTATTCTGCACGCCAAAAATCAGAGCCTCCTCACGTCGGCTCCTACGGGATAACGAGCGGGCCCACTGCGCCCGAAATGTCACGTTTTCGCGCGCAGCAGATCGCGGATTTCCGCCAGCAACTTTTCCTGCGGCGTCGGTTCGGGGGGCGCGGCGGCCGGCTGTTTCCACAGGCGATTCATCAGTTTCACCAGGAGGAAGATGCAAAACGCGACGATCAGGAAATCCAGAACGGTGCTCAGAAACGTGCCGTAGCCAATCACCGAGGCGCCCGCGGCCTTGGCTTGCGCCAGCGTGACGTGCTGGCCCGGCTCAAGCTTGCCGCGATCCAGGATGAAAAATTTGTCGTTGAAATCCACGCCGCCGGTCAACTTGCCGATCGGCGGCATGATGATGTCATTCACCAATGAAGTGACAATCCTGCCGAAGGCCGCGCCGATGACCACACCGACCGCGAGGTCGACGACATTGCCGCGCATAGCGAATTCTTTGAACTCCTTCAAAATGCTCATAATGTTCCTTTGGTTGAATGGATTGGCGGCAATGTAGGCAGCGCGCCGGCGAAATTGCCAGTCGAAGTTTTTACTGGCTTTGAAAATGCAACGGCCGGTGCTGGGGTTAAATAAGTTGCACACCCCTGAAACAACCACTCAACCGACCAACACCGGCCTAAAACGATTTCCCCACTATCGCTTCGACCGCGCCTTTGTCAAAGCGTTTGAAAAAATCGCGCAACATCGAAATTGCATTGTTTAATAAAAACCCCCCGTCGCTCGGCGCCTCTTTCAAGGCAAGAATTTTCGCAAGAGAAAATATTTGGGGTGAACACCCTCTGCACTTGAAATCAACAACAGGTTACAACGTTGAAAATGATTCGTGCAGTGAACAATTTTTCCTTGAGGAAAAAGCCGTTCCGCCGATAATGAAATTAGCTGGCGCGAGAGGCGCCCTGTTCTTTGGAAAAGAATTTGTCCGGGGTTTCGAATAACTTCGGAATAAAATTTGCCCTGCCTACGCTCGTGATTAGAAACTATGTCCTTGAACCGTAGTGAATAAACAAGGAATCAGAGCCGCGGTTGCAGCCGACAGGCCTTAACTGGAAGTCGAAAGCAATCCGGCGGGTTCCGAACTGTTTCTAAAGAAGTTCAAAGGAACTGTTACACACGGCACTGGCGGGGTTTTTTATTTGATCCATTCCTGGCAGCCTTCAATAAAGTAGGAGACGACGTGAGGAATCTCTAAATTATTCCACGATTCCAATCCAAAAAATTGACTTAATCCTCATCATGCAACTCGCCGTGTCAGCGATCCGACGTCACACTTTCCAGTCCGCCGTGTATATCTTGACGGCCGCTTCTTGGTCATCTCGACGGACAAATATCTGGAATTCATACTGAGTCTGGTAACTTCCCTCCATCAAGACGCGCTTCTCCATCCTTATTACGTGGAATTGAATTCCAGCTTGATCGAACTGATTCAGCAGATGGTCTGCTTCAACGGCCCCAAACGTGCCTAGAAATCCAAAACCCTCCAGCGCGCTTGCAACTTTGCCCCCTGCGGTTGCAACTGCCTTGCCAGCCAGAACCACGGCGCCAGCCGGTGGCGCATCAGGCTCCTTGGTCTCAACGGGCTCGGACGGCTGCATCGGCGGCGGATTGCATGACTCCAGCGCATTCTGGTCAATGGCACAAACGGAATACTCATCTGAATACTCCTGACCGCAATAAGGGCACCTTTTCATGCCGAAACATCAATGCTTCTTGAACATCGACAAAAAGAACGCCGCAACCACCAGCCACACAACCACGGCCGACGCGGAAATCAAACCGGTCACCAGGTATTTGAGGATTGGATTCTCGAACTTCTTAAAAACCGTCTTGTTGATGCCCCAAGCCGCGCCACCGCACGCTCCGCCAATCACGCCGCCGACAGCTACCAGACCGATCGGCAATGCGATCCAGAGCTGCTCATACCACGCGAGACTGGTCGATGCCAGAGCCGCACCCATTGCCGGGCGTGCTGCGCCCATTGGCGGAATCGGAGGTCGCGCAGCGGGGGCGGCAGCGGATGGCGCCACGCTCAATCTCAAACCAGAAGCTGGCGCAACGTTAGGCTGCGCCCCCAACGTCTGAGCAATCATTTGGTTCGCGTCGGTCGTGCCGTCTGCGCCACAAACCGGACAAGCAATGGCCGCCGCCATCTGCCCGTTGACAGGTTCAACTTCGAACGCGTATTTCTGGCCACAACCGCATTGAATTTTTATGGGTATCATAAATTAAATGTACTCGCCGCAGCGACCACAGCGGAACGATGCCCGTATCGGCGGCAGCAATTCAGGCATGTTGATCCTTCCTCCTGATTATCCAAGTGCATGCACATACGATGACCGCCAATAGCAACAGAATATAAATGCCGACTATGGGCACGCTGGAATGGAACCTCAAGACCAATGGACCAACAAGAACATCTGTCAGAGCGTCGCTGGAGCCTGAAACATCCGCGGAGGACCACCCGATTATACCGACTTCGCAGCCCGCAGGTTTTACAACCCAGTCGTGTACCGCGTGTCTGCCGCGTGGAAAAGCAATCGCTGGCCTCGGAAAAGCAAAATACACGATCCGATTCCTGCTTCCCGAAAACAGGGAGCTCGCACAGTAAAGCTCAATGATTGCGATTCCCAAGATTGCAACCACGACAGCCAAACTTAACAGGAATCTCGTCATGCACGTTACGATTTCAACGACTACAATAGAACTCAGCCACGCGGATCCCGCTGATAACGACCAGCGGGCGGCTCTCGGCCAAACCCACTAGCAAAGTCGCGTTCCCCGCACCGTGTCAGGCGGCAATATATCGCTTGGGCATTAACAGGAGAACCGCCGAAACAAACGCAAAAATGCCGTAAGCGCCGGTCGACATGGAAAGACTTCTAAGCTCCACAACCTGCGCAATGCAAGCGCACACATACAGGACGGCACCCAAACCGAGAAACCACCGCGCCCATGTGGCACCACAGATCAGGAATATGCTCGCCGCAATGCCAACTAAATCCAGAAGCAATAAAGAACCGAGGAAAATATAAAATAATGTGAGCACCAAACCTGAAACCTTCGGGGCTGGAAACATCAGCGTCCTGACGGCGGTAAGTGCAGCAACGCTGTTAGCAATGAGCCAAAGTATTGCAAGAATGCGATATGTTTTCATAAGCGTGTGGTTGCTGCCGAAGCAATCGTTTCCTTGCGCACAACCGATTAAAGGCCCGCCTGATCTATTTTTCAAGTCATTTGCGTCACCCAGCGACCCTGTCTGCGTCTCAAAACAATTTAAGTCCCACCCGGAAATGCGAAACCGTTTCGCATTCTCATAAAACGCTGATTTCGTGATACTTAAAACAACAATACCGCCAAATCCTCCCCTTTGACCAGTCCCCCCGAGCGCTTCATTTTCGACCCTATTTTCCTTAAAATTCGATCGCAAATTATTTTGCCCCAATGGCTTGCTACTAAAAACTTACCGTAAGTTTTTCCCGATCGTTTAGTTCTGTTAAAAGCAAGGGATGAAACAAGGAGCAGACCTGGCGCATACCGGCGCAACCAGTCATTTGCGTCCCCCACGTCACTCCCGTCCCTTCCTAATCATCAAAAATCATGAAAACCAGAATCGGAAAAATCGCTCGCTTACCGGCTCAGATCCGCGAAGAACTCAATCATCGCCTCGCCAACGGCGTTCTCGGCAAAGAACTCCTCGCCTGGCTCCATACCCTGCTCGAAGTCCAAAAAGTCCTCGCCGCCCAATTCGGCGGCCGTCCCATCACCAAACAAAACCTCTCCGACTGGCGGCACGGCGGTTATTTTGAATGGGCCGAAGCCCGCCACGGCCGCGCCCAATGGCGTGAAATGCTCGAACGCGCCCATGAATTGAACCATCGCGCCGAGGGCGCGGACCTTCGCAACCGGCTCGTCACCTTCCTCATAGTCGAACTCGCCGAAGCCCTGGACCAGTTGCACGCCATGAAAAATACCGAGCAACGCTGGAAACTCATGCGGACCATCTCCATGACCCTCGCGCGCCTCCAAACCGCTCACGCCCGTGAAAAACGCCTCTCTCTCCAGGAACTCCAGGCAGCCACGCGAAACTGCCCAGTCCAGCCGAGTCCAGCCCAGTCTACCCACAAAAAAATAACACCCCCCTTTATGACCGGTGGCACGACGCTGCCGCCCGCGCGCCCATTGAACTCAATGTGAACCTCCGAATGTTCGAATCTTTGTTTCCTTCGTTCCCTTCTGTGCGCTCCCATCCGAATTTGCAATTTTCATTTTCAGACCCGGAATGTTAGCTTTTCCTTATGGCGCGTGATGATCTCTTTGCAACCCCGGCTGAATCCAAGCCGGAAGAATCCGCGCCGGCTATCGCCAAACCGCAGCCGCTCGCGGCGAGGATGCGGCCCCGGGATTTGAGCGAGTTCGTCGGGCAGACGCACATTCTCGGCCCGGGCCAATTGCTTCGGCGGGCCATCGAGGCGGACCGCATTCAATCACTGATTTTTTACGGGCCGCCCGGCACCGGCAAAACGTCGCTGGCGCAAATCATCGCGCGGCAAACCAAAAGCAAATTCGAGCGCCTCAGCGGCGTGGAATCCAACGTGGCGGACATGCGCCGAGTGCTGGCGTCCGCGGCCAATCGGCTCGAAAATAAAGGCCAGCCCACGATTCTGTTCGTGGATGAAATCCATCGCTTCAACAAAGCGCAACAAGACGTGCTCTTGCCGGACGTGGAAAGCGGCGTGGTGCAATTGATCGGCGCGACGACGCACAATCCCTTTTTCTTCGTCAATTCGCCGCTGGTTTCGCGCTCGCAGATTTTTGAACTGAGATCGTTGACCGAAGAGGATCTTTATTCCTTGCTGCAACGCGCGCTGAAAGACGAAGAGCGTGGACTCGGCTTCATGAAAATCCGCGCCGACGAAGATGCTCTGCGGCATCTGGCCAAGCTTTCCGACGGCGACGCCCGCAAGACGCTCAACTCACTGGAAATCGCCGCGCTCACGACAGCGCCGGAAAAGGACGGTTTCATCCACATCACTCTTTCGGTCGCCGAACAGAGCATTCAGAAAAAAGCGGTGGTCTATGATGACGAGGACGCGCATTACGACACGATTTCCGCGTTCATTAAATCGATGCGCGGGAGTGATCCGGATGCGGCGCTCTACTGGCTCGCGAAGATGGTCCACGCCGGCGAGGATCCGCGTTTTATCGCGCGGCGCATCGTCATTCACGCGGCGGAAGACGTCGGCCTGGCCGATCCCATGGCGCTCGTGCTGGCCAATGCCGCTTTTCAGGCCGCTGAATTCATCGGCTGGCCCGAAGCGCAGATTCCGCTCGCGGAAGCCACGATTTACATCGCCACCGCGCCGAAAAGCAACAGCACCGTCATGGCCATTGGCGCGGCGATGAAAGATGTGGAATCCGGCCGCACGCTGCCCGTGCCGGAGCATTTGCGCGATTCGCATTACAAAGGCGCGAAACGGCTCGGTCATGGCGTCGGTTACGAATACGCGCACGATCATCCGGAACATTTCGTGGTGCAGGATTATTTGGGTGCGGAGAAACGATATTACGAGCCGACCGAGCAAGGCGTTGAGAAAAAAATCAAGGACCGCGTGGAAAAGTGGCGGGCGCTGATTGCCGAAGCCAAGGCGCGAAACTCGAAGGCTAAAAGCTGACCATGGAAAACTTTGCGGAAAAAGCCCGGGAGCATTTCAATTTTCTGACCACCGAATACGGCTTCATACAAGGGGCCAAGCACTCCATTTTACCGGAACTCGGTGATTCACTCATCGCCGTGAGATATGATGCGCCGCATATTTTTATCTGGGTGCACGTGGATAAAAACGAGGTGTGCGTCATGATATTTGTCAAAGTTCATACATCGATACTGCGTCCAAGTGGAAAGCGGATATTCGCCCTCGGAGGAATCCTGGAACATATTGCGCCGGATTTCCTCAAATCCTTTCCACAGAGCGAAACCCCGGATATGGCGCCCAGAAATTTTGAGGCCTTTCTGAAATTTTACGCTGAAGGCTTAAGGAAATATTGCGATGCTCTTTTGCGGCTGGACCTAAAACAGTTGGAGGAAATCTCTCGCTCATGACAGTGGGATTGAAAACTGAAAAGGTATCCTTACGAAATGATATCCGCACACGGCTGAAATCGATGACGCCGGACCAACGTGCCGTTGCCTCCCAGCAAGCTTGCGCCCTTTTGGAACAACAGCCGCTTTGGAAACAAGCGAAGCTGATTTTGTTTTACGCGCCGCTGCCGCAGGAAATTGATCTCTGGCGGTTGCTGCAGGATTCCATCGCCGCGGGTAAAACCACTGCCCTGCCCCGTTTCGATGCGGCCACACAACGGTATGTCGCGTGCGAGGTGAAAGAACTCACCAGGGATTTGAAGCACGGCGAATTCGGCATTCGCGAACCGGCGGGGCATTGTATGGCAATTTCATCAAAGCCGCTGGACTTGATTCTTGTGCCGGGGGTGGCTTTTGATTTGCAGGGACGGCGGCTTGGCCGGGGAAAAGGGTTTTATGACCAATTGCTGGCGTCCGTGCGCGGCATGACTTGTGGCGTCGCGTTCGACGAGCAGATCGTTGATCGGGTGCCGGTTGAGCCGCATGACATTCATTTGAATTGCATCCTGACGCCGACGCGCTGGATCGAGCCATGGCGCGCGATCCTGAAATGATTGTATTGGCGAAAAATGTTTGGAGGCGCGGCGTTCTTTGTCATCGGCATCGGTGTGCCGTAAATCCGAAGGTCGAAATCCGAGATCCGAAAGAAATCCGAAAATGCTTGCCACGCACAATCCGGCGGCCATCCACGCTGCGTGAATCACGGTCTCGAATCACCAACCATCATTTGGAGGATTTCGGAATTCGGATTTCTTCGGATCTCGGATTTCGAGCCTCGGATTTGACGTTTAAAACGTCGGGAAAACGAACAACCTTCCGAAACCGGACTACTGCGACTCAGCAGTTCGGACTCAGCGGTTCTGATACATGTTGCTGGGAATGCCGTTTTCCCAGCCCACGGGAGCATCCCAAGGACGGACGGAGGCATTCGCAGGATCCGTAGTGGCGCATCCGCTCGCGCTCACCAGCAGGAGCGCGAACATGGCCAAGAGCAGGAAACTGGAAACAATGCGGCTCATGATTGCGAAGGATACGCGGGAATGACCTGGTCGCCTTCCAGCACTTCACCCAATTTCCAGCCAGGCATCACGTTGGCAATCGAGCGATCTTTTTGGACGCTGGTAATTTTGACCTTGGCGACCAGCTTGCCGTCGCGATTCACCAGCAGTTCGCCGCGCGGCTGGGCGCCCTGATCTTCGCCGACGCTGACGACCACGAAGTCCCACTTGGGATCCGCCACGAGAACTTTGCCCACGAGGTTTGCGGGCAATTCCACCGGACGATTCGGATCAATGTATCGATTGAGTTCGTTTTGAACCCGAACAATCTGACGTTGCAGAACCTTCTTTTCATCCTCCACCACATCCATGCGTTCCTGGAGCGCCTTCATGTCCTTGGAAACGCTCAAAGCCTGTTGCGGCGTGGGGAAGGCCGCATGATATTTTGTTAATTCAATCTTCGCGTCGGTCAATTCGCTGTTGGCTTTGTCGAGATTCGACTGAAGGGTGGCGGCCTGTTTCTTAAGCTGTTCCTCGGCGGCGACCGCGGTGTTGAGGTCCTTCTTGGTCTGGGCGAGATCTTTTTGAGTCTGGGCCAGCGTGTCCTTGGTTTTGTTCAGTTCGGCGGTGGTCCGGTTCAGCTTTTGAGTCGTATCATCCCACTTGTGGTGGTAATCATCGCGCTGCGCACGAGTATCCGTGATGATCTGTCTGACTTTGGAAAGATTAATCGCTCCTGCGGCAAGTCCGGCAATAATCGCGATAATTAGACTGATTCGAATCAACATGGCTTGGTTCTAAAATGTTGCTCTAACTTCGCCAGACTAGACGTTGGCCAATGGCGTGTCAACGCCCTTCGTTTGATCTGCCGCCGACGCGCGCAGCCGGCCAGTTCTGGACCCGAAAAGATGGCAAAATGGGCGCTAACATTAGCATTTAATCACGCGCACCCAATTCATTCCCTGAATGCAGAGTCCGGCTCGACTTCAGTTTTGCGCATGTTAATTTGAAGCCGTGAGCAACCTTTTAATAGGCGTTTTGGGCGCATTGATGGCCAGCAACCAGCCGGCTGCCCTCAACAATCTGGTCAGCCAGACGACCGGCGTGTCCGTGGCCGCTGAGGACACCAATAATCCCGTCGAGCAGGAACTCGAAAAGATCGAGCAGCAGGATGACGACGCGGCCGCCGAGGTGGACGGATGGATCAAGGAAAACCAGAAATTTGCCACCGACGGCGCCGGCATTCCCAATGCCGAATTGAATCGCCGCATCCGCGAGCGTTTCGACAAGACCAAGAAGGCCTATGAGGATTTCATCCAACGGCATCCCGATTATGCCGAGGGGCGAATCGCTTATGCCAGCTTTCTGAACGATCTCGGCGATGAGGATGGTTCGTATCAGCAACTATTGAAGGCGCGCGAATTGGATCCCAAGATCCCGGCGGTCTGGAATAATCTCGCCAATTACTACGGCGAAAATGGCCCGGTGACGAACGCTTTCGCATGTTACGAAAAGGCCATTCAGCTCGATCCCACGGAGCCGATTTATTACGAAAACTTCGGCACGACGGTGTACCTGTTTCGCAAGGACGTGAAGGAATATTATCACCTCAACGAGCAACAGTGCTTCGACAAGGCGCTTCTGCTTTACAGCAATGCCACGCGGCTGGACCCGACGAACTTCATTCTCGCCTCGAATGTGGCCATGAGTTACTACGGCATCAAGCCGCTGCGCACGAACGACGCTTTCCTTTCGTGGTCCAACGCGCTGAAGCTGGCGCGCGATGAAACCGAGCGCGAAGGGGTTTACATCCATTTCGCGCGGCTGGACGGAGCGACCGGGAGATTTGCCGAGGGCAAGAAGACGTTGGACGAGGTAACGAATTCCATGTACGCCGAATTGAAACGGCGGGTGGCGCGGAGCATCAATGAGAAGGAGCATCCGGAATTGCTGACAAACGGGCCGCCGCTCGGGCCGCCGCTGCCGGTGCCGCATGGGAAGACGAACGAGCCACAAGCCGCCGCCCCGTAGGAGACAACGAAGGAGTCTCTCGAATTTTCCGCGCGGAAACATCAGAGCCTCCTCACGTCGGCTCCTACTTGTTTTTAAACGTGGACAAGCGCCTGATCGAGATCTTCGATCAGGTCGTCCACATCTTCCAGGCCGAGCGCGAGGCGGACGAGGTTGTCGGTGATGCCGAGCGATTGGCGGAATTCGGGTGTGTAATCAAAAAAGGACATCACGGCCATCTGGGTAACCAGACTTTCGGAACCGCCGAGGCTGGGGGTGATGAAAAATAATTGCAGGGCGTCGATGAAGCGGCAGGTGGCGGCGTTATTTCCTTTGACGAGCACGCTGACGACGCTGCCGCAACCGCGCATTTGTTTTTTCGCGATGCGATAATCCGGATGCGACGCCAGCCCCGGATAAAACACTTTTTCAATCTTGGGATGTTTCTCCAGGAAACGCGCCACTTCCAGGCCGACGCGATTGTGGTGCTCCATGCGCAGGCCGAACGTTTTCAGTCCGCGCTCGAGCAGGAAACACGTATGCGGTCCGGGCGTCGCCCCGACCATGCGTTCGAGCTTGTTCAAATCTTCCAGCAACGCGTGTTTGCCCAGCACTACCCCGGCGACCAGGTCATTGTGGCCGCCGAGATATTTCGTCGCGGAATGAATCACGATGTCCACGCCCAATTCGAGCGGCCTGATGTTGTAAGGCGTGGCCAGCGTTGCATCCACAATGGTCAGGAGCTTGTGCTTTTTTGCCACTTTCACCACGGCGGCCAAATCGATCACGCGCAGGAAGGGATTCGTGGGCAGCTCGGTGAAAATGATGTTCGTGGTTGGGCGAATCGCTTTTTCGATGGCGGTGGGAGTCGAATCCACGAATGTGGATTCAATGCCGAACTTGCTGAGCCAATTATTCGCGAAATCGCGAGTCTGACGGTAGCAATCGCTGGTGAAGACCACGTGCCCGCCTTTTTTCACGTAGGCCAGCACGGTCAGGATGAGCGCGCTCATGCCGCTGGAAAAAGTGATGGCGCGTTCGGCGCCGTCGATGGCGGCCAGCTTGCGCTCGACTTCCTGCTGCGTGGGATTGAAATAACGGCCGTATTCATGCTCGCGGATGATGCGGCCCGCGGCCTTGGCCTTCATGAACTCAAGCACTTCAGCGGTGGAATCGAAGCTGTAGTTCGACGTCTGAACAATGGGCGTGGAGACGGCGTGATAGGCCTTGCGAATCTTGTCGGCGCCGTGAATCGCCACTGTGGCCGGGCGCCACACGCGCTGGGATTTTTTAGACATCGAAACGCCCTTTCTCAGCCAGCGCTTTTTTCAGAGCGTCCTTTACGGCATCAAGCCGCGCGGGTAGTTCGATCGGTTGATTCGCGTACTGGCTCGGGAAACCGAGTTCGCGCTGATGGTATTTCACCTTCATTTCCACGAACTTCAATCCGTGCGCGGTCGAAATCACCACCACCTGTTCGGCTTTATCAATTGTTCCAGCCTTCAATAATTTGATGAGGACGGCCAGCGCCACGCCGGTATGCGGGTCGTTGAACATGCCGGTGCGGTCGCCGAGCGCGGCAGCATCGGCCAATTCTTCTTCCGTCGCTTGCTCGACGATGCCATTGAACGCCTTCAAGGTCCGGATGGCTTTTTGGATGCTCACCGGGTTGCCGATTTGAATCGCGCTCGCCAGCGTTTTTTGCGCCTGGATCGGTTCGAAGGTTTCGAAATTTTTCAGGTAGGAACGATACAACGGGTTGGCGCGCTCGGCTTGCGCCACCACGATGCGCGGCAGCTTCTTGATCAAGCCAAGGTCGCGCATCATCAGCAACCCTTTGCCGAGGGCGGACACGTTGCCGAGATTGCCACCAGGAATGATCATCACGTCCGGCACGTTCCAATCGAATTGCTGGGCGATTTCGATGCCGACGGTTTTTTGGCCTTCAACGCGCAGGGAATTCATGGAATTCGCGAGATAAAGCGTTTCGTCCTTGGTGATTTCCTGGACCAAACGCATGCAGCCGTCGAAGTCCGTGTCGAGATACAGGACGAGCGAGCCGTTGGAAACGGGTTGGATAAGCTGGGCGAGAGAAATTTTCCCGCGCGGCAGGAGCACGATCGACGGGATGCCGGCAGCCGCGCAATAGGTCGCGAGCGCGGCGGAGGTATCCCCGGTGGACGCGCAGGCGACGGCTTTGATGGGCGCGCCTTCGGAAATCATTTGCTTCACTTGCGACACCAGGACGGTCATGCCAAGGTCCTTGAACGACCCGCTGTGGGTGTTGCCGCAAAGTTTGACCCAGAGATTATCGACGCCGATGATTTTGCCGAAGCGCTCGGCCCAAAAAAGGTTGGTGCCGCCTTCGTAGAGTGAGACAACGTTTTTCTCGATGTCGATTTGGGGCAGAATCCATTCCTGCTTGCCCCAGACGCCGGAGCCGAAGGGCCATTCGTTGCCTTTATAGCGTTTTTCGAACAGTGCTTTCCACTGCGCACCGCTGAGGGCGGCCAGTGCCTTCATGTCATGCTGGACTTCGAGCAGCGAATTGCAGCGCTTGCATTGGTACACGATGGAATTCAGCGGATAGGTCTCTCCGCATTCCGGGTTGATACATTGGAACCAGGCTCGGTATGGCATCAAAAATTCTCCTGCGGGCGGGTTGGATCCGCCGCGAAATAGTTCGGCTTTATCATGGAATGCTTCGGGGTTCATATCAAGTAAACAGGAGCCCGTGTAGGTCGCCACGAAGTCCTCTCGCCCAGTGCGAAAGGAGCGCGGGTCTGCGACCCGCAGCAATATACAAAAGCCAAACGCACGAAAACTTCAGTCACTCGCGAAAATAGAGCGTTGCTGCGGCTCACAGAGCCGCGCTCCGAGACGAAAGCGGTGCTTTGCCTTGAACGGTGGCTGTTGTATCGTCATTTCAATTATGGCACAACCGAATGTTGAGAAAATTGCGGGACATTATGCGGAAATTTTGAAAGAGATTGGCGCGGAGGTGGATTCCGAGGGGCTGAGGGAAACGCCGATGCGCGCGGCCAAGGCTTTGGTCGAGATGACCGAAGGGTCGCGCATGGAAACGGATCAGCTTACGAAAATGTTCAAGGCGGAGTGCCAGACAGCCATTTGCCACGACATGGTGATCGTGGAAGGAATCAAGGAAGTCGGTTTGTGCGAGCACCATTTGCTGCCGATCCTGATGGACATCACGATTGCGTATATTCCCGACAAGAAGATTCTCGGGCTGTCGAAGCTGTCGCGGATTGCGGGATATTTCGCGCGGCGTTTGCAAAACCAGGAGCGGACGGCGCATTCGATTGCGGGCTTTATCGAGCAGATTGTCGACCCGCTGGGCGTGGCGGTGCTGATCAATGGCAAGCACATGTGCGCGATGGCGCGCGGGGTGCGGGACACGCATTCGGTCATGAAGGTGAACGTGATGCACGGGGCGTTTCAGCGGGATCAGAATTTGAGGAACGAGTTTTTGGCGAGGTTGAATAGTTAAAACTCCGCCTCTGACTTCCACCAATGCCCTGCGGCAATAGCGCATTATCCTCACGCACAGGAAGGACAAAGAGTGTTCCGTTCCGCGAAGGGAATGCGGACCGCTTCGGCTTGGGCCCCGCCAACACCTTCGCTGAACCCGAAAAAGCCGCCCTGTACGCAGGACGTCTGCAAGCCCTCATGGCAAAACGGGCAATTGCCATCGGAAAATGCAAGAGTGAGGCTGGATGGACTCGTGAAAAAATATGAGGCGGCGCGGCAGAACGCGCCCCTGCCGTTTAAAATCAGGGCTCGACGGAGTCTCGCCCCACCTCGTCTTGCCGGCGGGACGCCGGCGCTCCCAGCTATCGGCGGCCGAGGCGGTCCAGCAATTTTCCATGGATGCCGCCGAAGCCGCCGTTGCTGAAGACGCAGATGATGTCGCCGCCTTGGACGTCTTTGGAAAGATGCGCGATGATGGCATCGACATCGGCGAGGTAGGCGGCATTTTTGCCGGAGGTTTTTAAATCCTGCATCAGCTTTTCCGGATTCAAGCGATCGCCGGGCGCGAGTTGATCGAGGCGCGCGACTTCCGCAATGACCACCGCGTCGGCATCGGCGAAGGCGGTGGCAAGTTCGTCCTGGAAGACGTTGCGGCGGGTGGTGTTGGTGCGCGGCTCGAAGACGGCCCAGACTTTTTGCTGGGGATATTTGATGCGCAACGCGCGGAGGGTCTCGCGAATGGCGGTGGGATGATGGCCGAAGTCGTCAATGACGGTCACGCCGCCGGCGATGCCGCGGACTTCCATGCGGCGTTTGATGCCTTTGAAGGTGTCGAAGGCGGACTGGATTTGTTTGTTGGACAGGCCGCAATGCTTGGCGCAGGCGATGACGGCGAGGGCATTGCGCACGTTCAGTTCGCCGACGAGGTTGATGTGAAATTTGAAGCTGGGGATTTCGAATTCGGTTGCCGTGGGGCCATAGCGAATATTGAACGCATAGACGGCGTAATCGCCGCCGAGGCCGAATTTCTTCACCGGGCAATGCGTGACGTTCAGGAGCGGCGCGAGGTTCGCGTCATCGCCATTGCCGAGCAGGAGCCCATTGCGCGGGACGAGGCGGATGAAATGCGAGAAGGATTTTTTGATGGCCTCGAGATTTTCGAAAATATCGGCGTGATCGAATTCGAGGTTGTTGATGATGGCAACCTCGGGCAGGTAATGAACGAACTTGCTGCGCTTGTCGAAAAAGGCGGTGTCGTATTCGTCGCCCTCGATGATGAACCATTCGCTCTCGGTGAAGCGCGCGCCTTGCGAGAGATTGTTTGGAATGCCGCCGATGAGGTAGCTCGGGTTGAGGCCGTTGTGTTCGAAAACCCAGGTGAGCAGCGAGGTGGTGGTGGTTTTGCCGTGCGTGCCGGACACGACGATGGAGCGTCTGCCGCGGATGAAAAACTCCTTCAGCAATTCGGGCAGCGAACAATAGCGCAGTTTGTGGTCGAGGACGTATTCGGCTTCTGCGTTTCCGCGCGAGATGGCGTTGCCGATGACGACGAGGTCGGGCTTGTGGGCGAGATTGCGCTCGGTGTAGCCGTTGGCGACTTCGATTTGGCGGCTGGCGAGGAACGTGGACATGGGCGGGTAGACGTTCTGGTCCGAACCCGTCACGATAAAGCCCTTATCCTTCATGGCGGCGGCCGCGCTGGCCATGGCCGTGCCGCAAATCCCCGTGAAATGAACTGATTTGATTTCCGAAAACATCGCGGCGCATTAAACCATGAAGGCGGCGCGGCAGAAAGTTTTTTGCAGCCTGGCGGCGAGACGCCGCCGGAACCCGCAGACGAGGACGTCTGCGCCAGGAAGGCACCGGGAAATTACTGGGTCGGGTCTCGGGTCCATCCGCGATTGACGGTTTTCATCGATTATTCTACGAAGGACGCCGCTAAATCAAACAGGTCGCTCATGAGACGGATTCTTTATTTTACCTTTGCTTTGGTTGCCGCATTGGCCGGACACGCGCAGCCGATGGTGGATATCCTTTATCCGACGGATGGCAGTACGGTGACGACGCCGTTGTCCCTGCGGGTCGGCTGGGGCGGCTTTACCAACGTGCTGGAAAGCGTCGAGTATTTCGCCAACGGACAAAGCATCGGGATCGTGAGCAATTGGCCGATCGCTTATCCCGCCACGTCCATCCCCGAGCCGCAATTGGAAATTTCGCGGGTTCCAGCGCCACCGGCAAGCTCGTCGATCGTCTTTTATTCTCCGTTCACGTTGTATTGGGACCCGTCGCCGGGAGATTACGCGCTGATCGCGCTGGCGACGGATGCACAAGGAGTCATGGCGACGTCCGCACCAGTGAACGTTTCGGTCGTACCGATGCCGGTCGTGACCGTTGTCGCCACGCAGCCAATCGCGTCGCCGGGCAGCCCGGGCGATTTCACGATCAGCCGGACGGGCTATACGAATTCGGATTTGACGGTGCAATTTGACCTGGGGACCTATGCGGCGAACGGCATCTATCACGCGAGTGTGTCCAATATAGTGATTCCAGCCGGCGCCGTTTCGGCGGACGTGCTCATTAACGCCAAGGCGCCTTTGGCGAACCAAACGGAGACCGTGATCTTGACAATAGCGAATTTTCCGGTGCCGCTTTATTCAAAATCCAAAACAGCCGCTTCGCCTTCGTTGGTTGAACTCTACCCGCCTTATATGCCAGGCTCGCCCAACAGCGCGACAGTTTATATTGAGGCGAAAGCGCGAGGCCGCCACGGGCCTTCGGTGAAATTATCGCAGCCGAGGCCGGGGCAGAGATTTCCTTCCGGCGCGAACATCGGCATTACTGCCAACACGATCGATGCCAATGGCTACGTGACCGCGGTAGACTTTTTCGATGGCGTGAAGCTTATCGGGGAGAGCTTGAATACCACTTCCATAAGTCCGGGGGTGCCGGTGGCGTTCAATTTCACCTGGACCAATGCGCCCGCCGGCAGCCATGCACTGCGGGCTCGCGCAATGGACAATCTCGGCGCCATACAATTTTCGACGTCGGTGCGGGTTTTTGTGGGGTCGGCTGGTCGTTTGCGGTGAGTGCGTTTCGAGATTGACGGTTCGCACTGAATCGTCTAGGAAGAGCGGCACCAACAGAAACGAGGAGCCATGAAACGGATTCTTTCCTTTTCCATTGCATTGATGGGCGCACTGGCGGCGCACGGGCAGTCGTGGTTGAGCATTATAAATCCGACGAACGGGGCGACGGTCATGGCACCCTTGGTCCTGCAAGTGGGCGTAGGGGCGTTACCGGTCTTCGAGAATATCGTGCGCGTAGAGTATTTCGCGAATGGACAGAGCATTGGGATTGCGACCAATTCGTTTGTTCCCTTGCCGATCAAGCCGGTGTTTCCGACGAATCCGATCGCCATAGGGCCGGGGTTTCCGATAACTCCAATACAAATTCTGAACCCGGGGCGGACAAACCCGGTGATGGTCATTCCAGTTAGCCAGACAAATCCAGTGATTGTAAATCCGGTGGGTGTGATGGATCCGGAAGCTGGTCTATGGGGGGCGCCGAGGGAGGCGTCGCTGTTTCATCGACGGCAGCCCCTGGTTCCTATTATTTCGCCGTTGCCATCCTCGATCACCATTCAACCAATACCGACACCATGGCCAATACCCAGACCCTGGCCAATACCGTTTCCCCGGTGGCCCTATTTGGGACTGTATTGGAACCCGGCGCCCGGCGATTACACGCTCACGGCCAAGGCAACGATCAGGACCACGGTGATCTCCGATCCGGTGAATGTGACGACGATGTCCGATCCGGTGAATGTAAGGGTGGTGCCAATACCGATTGTCACGGTGGTCGCCACACAGCCGATCGCGTCGCCGGGCAGCCCGGGCGATTTCACGATCAGCCGCACGGGCGACACGAATACGGATTTGACGGTAGACTTCTCTCTATATGGCAACGCGCTCAACGGCGTGGATTATGCCACGGTGTCCGATGCGGTGACGATTCCGGCCGGAGTGTCTTCGGTGGACATTTCCATCAATGGGCTGCAGTTTTCGGCGACGAATTCCAAGGTGGTGGTCCTGGGTTTGGTGGGTGTTCAGGGCGCGGGGATTGTGCCGGTGGGGACAGTGCTGCTGTTCCACCCGAGTTATGAGCTTGGAACGCCGAGCAGCGCGATGGTTTACATCAAGGCTCGTCCGCGGAATGAACACGCCCCTTCAGTGGCAATCCTGCTGCCGTATCCCGGGCAGAGATTTCCGGCCGGCACGAATATCGGAGTCTACGCCAGGGCAATGGACCCGGACACGGACGTAACCACGGTCGACTTTTTCGATGGCGCGAAACAAATCGGAGAACAACTGAACACGTTGCCGATTTATCCGGGAGAGCCTCGAGGATATGGATTTGTGTGGAGCAACGCACCGGCGGGCATTCACTTCTTGCACGCGCGCGCGACGGACACCCAGGGCGCGAAGCAGGTTTCCGCGCCGGTGCGGATTGAGGTCGCGCCCAAGCGGTAGAGCAGTTAGAAAATTAATCGCCGCAAAAAAACGCAGAGAACGCACATAAATACTGTGTTCTTTGCGTTTTTTGCGTTCTTTTGCGGCTATGGCTTTTTTGATTTGCTCTGACGGTTCGCGATTTCTGGGGAGCGCAACGACGTCGGGTGCAGTCCGGTGCGCCTCGCACCGGACAGCTGCGGCGTAAGCAGTGTCACCTGCAAGGGTGACCCGTGAGGGCGCGTCTCACTGCGCGCGAGGCGGGCGCGCTCCAAAAAAAAGCGGAGCCGAAATCGGCTCCGCTGCGTGACGAAAAATATTTCGTTTTAGGACAGTTTCTTTTTGGCTTCGTCGGGGATTTCCACTTTGGTGGTGCCCACGTCCTTGATTTCAGTCGTGGTATCGCGATCCACATCAACGTCATTGCCGTTGAAGCTCATCTTGCCGGAGACTTTGGTTTCGAACTTGGTGAGGACGCCGTCTGTGACCCAGAATTTCACCGAACCTTTGGCATCGCTGATTTCCGGGCCGTTGCCGCCACGGCGGCCGCGGCGGAATGACATGAGCGTTTTCGCGCCTTCTTCAGTGAGGTCGCCGGAATACATGTTGCCGTCCTTTTTCAACTCCTTCGCCAACCCAGCCGCTTCGGCTGCTTCCGCGGCGGGCGCTCTGAAATTACGCACCATGCCGCCCAAAAAACGGCCCGGGCCTTGGTCGTCCAATTCCGAAAGCGCCTGCCAGCCATCGTCCTCGGTGTGGATGGCGGATTTCCCGCCTTGGAGAATAAACTGCGTGGTGTTGTCACCAAAGGTCATGGTCACCGAGGTGGCGCCGCCCTTCTCGGTTTTGCCGTCGGTCGGGCCGGGTTTAAACCGGGCGTCTTCGGGAACGACCACGGTGGTGTGCCAACTATAGCTGGCTTTTTCGCCAAGCGCCTTGGCGGCGGCAGTGACGTCGTCTTTGGGAGTGGTATCAGCCGCGACGAGCGAGAACGCCGTCAGGGCCGCGATGCTGAACAGGATGGTTGTTTTCATTTTGACTCCTGGATTTGGATGTTGTGGGTTACGGGCGAATAAAGCGCAAACGGCCCGGAAGCGCAAGTAAGAATCGGATCGTCCGGTTGGGGGCGCTTTTTGACATGCGAGAGCCCGGCATGCATAAGAATGCAGTGCGGGCGGGTTTCGTTAGCACCCTCCTTCAGATTGGTATAAAACGATTCAGTTGGAGGAACGCTCGCCTCAGCCTGCCCTCTCCCACAGGGACGGGTGAAACTCTGGAACGCTTTAGGCCACCCCGCTGGTCTCTGACTCAATGCAGCGGCGAGTCAATTTCAGCTTTTCAGCTTCTTCTCCAAAATCTCTCCAGCCAGGGCGGGATTGGCTTTGCCTTTACTCAATTTCATGACCTGGCCTTTGAGGAAATTCAAGGCGGCGCCTTTGCCGGCTTTGAAATCAGCGACGGGGCCGGGGTTGGCGGCGATGACTTCATCGCACAATTTTTCAATCGCGCCGGTGTCGCTCACCTGGGCGAGGCCTTTTTCCTGGACGATCGCGTTGGGAGCCTTGCCAGTCTCGAACATCTCGGCGAAGACCTGTTGCGCGGCGGAACTGCTGATGGTTTTGGCTTCCACGAGCGCGGTGAGTTCGAGGAGAGCTTCGGGTTTGAATTTCAAATCAGACAGCGTCAGCAAATTCATGTCGCCGCGTTCCAGGCCGAGCGTGGCCTGCTCGGCGGCGAGCTTGTCATTCGCTTCGGTGAGTTTGGCGCGCAGATTGTTGATCACCCAATTGGCCACGGCCTTTGGATTTTTGGATTGCTTGGCGACGTTTTCAAAATAATTCCCCAGCGGAACGTCCCAAACGAAGGTTTGCGCGTCGGCGGCGGGCAATTGGAATTCGCGCATGAAACGCTGCTTGCGCGCGAGCGGCAATTCAACCACGCGCGCGGAAACTTCCGCGAGCCATTTTTCCGTAGGCTCGAATGGCATCAGGTCCGGCTCCGGAAAATAACGGTAATCGTGCGCGTGTTCCTTGGTGCGCATTTCGTCGGTGATGCCGGCGTCGTCATCCCAGCGGCGGGTGGATTGAATCAGCTTGCCGCCTTTCTCGAGCACGTCAATCTGGCGCGGGATTTCATACTCCAAGGCGCGGCGCACGCCACTGAAGCTGTTCATGTTTTTGATTTCAATTTTCGCGCCGAGTTCCTGCTGGCCTTTCGGCCGCACGCTGACGTTCACATCGCAGCGCACCATGCCTTTTTCCATGTCGGCGTCGCTGATGCCGCCGTAGACCAAAATGTCCTTCAGCGCGTTGAGATATTCATAGGCCATGTCCGAGCCGGTAATGTCCGGCTCGGAAACGATTTCGAGCAGCGGCACGCCGGCGCGGTTGAAATCCACACCGCTGTTGCGGTCGAAATGGCTGTTCTTGCCGACGTCCTCCTCGAGATGCGCGCGCGTGATGCGGACGCGCGAGATGCCGCCGTTGAATTCAAATTCCACGTAGCCGTTCGCGGTGGACGGCTTGTCGTATTGCGTGATCTGGTAATTCTTGGACGCGTCCGGATAGAAATAATTTTTGCGATCAAACTTCGCAAACGGCGGGATGCCGCAGTTCAGCAAGAAGCCGGTGAGCACGGTGAGGCGCATGGCTTCCTCGTTGGCGACGGGCAACACGCCGGGCATGCCGAGGCAGACGGGGCAGACGTTGGTGTTGGGCGGCGCGCCGAAGGCGTTGGCGCACCCGCACCACATCTTCGATTTCGTCTTAAGCTGGACGTGCGTTTCCAGACCGATAACGGCTTCGTATTCCATGATGCGAAAAGCTTAACCACGGATGAACACGGATGCACACGGATTTTTCAGGGGCTTATGCGCGACGGCGCACGAGGCAATCACCAACACGTCTGACGAAGCATGGAGCTTCATTCCGACGGAAAGGACTGGAGCCGCTTGGGGCGGCGGAAGGAGTTGGCCCACAAAGTCTCACTGGGCCGGGCCCGACGTTGGCGTGGATCAATTCAGCGCCGCCTTTTTGAAAAACTTTGTGTTATCGCCGGAAACCACGAGGGGATCAGGACGCATCGCTTCGCTCAATTCGGCAAAGGGCACCTGTGCATTCAGCCATTTCGGGTCGCGTGAAATTTGCTCCATGGACGCCTGGGTATTGTTGCAAATCAAATAAATCCCATCCCCAAGCACCACAAACGCCTCGAATCCCGTGCCGACTCCATGTCGCGCGAATTCGAAATCACCCACGTTATAGCTCGAATCGAGCAGCGATGACCGCAACGAACCGAGGTCCGAGGCGAAATTCTTCAAAAAATCGTCGTTGCGCGGCCCGGCGTAAAACAGGATGCGCGCCTTCTGCTGCGCGAGCGAGATAATCACCCATTCGTCAAAAACGACCCGGCCGTAGAGGTCATTCATTTTCTGTCCGCATTTCCGAACCTGCTTGGTGGCTTCGTCCAGTGTCATAATGTGCTGTCGTTCATTGCTCCGAAGCAATTTTAAGACCAGTGAGCGGAAATTTTTTCATTCGTGGAAATCCGCCGGTGTTCCCGTTCCGCACCGTCAAACTTTTTGCATTCTGTCCAGACTAAAGACGATTTCAGCCATCTGCGGGCGCTGTCGCGCTGCCGGCGCGTTAAACAATTTGCGTGTCCTCCGCCGCGCTTCCCTTTACATTGAAAAAACGACATGAACGGGGCAACTAAAAGGGCCGGCGGAATGCCGGAAACCATTTCCAGTAATCCGCTGCGGACAGCCCAGCGCATCCTTCTCGCGCTGGGCCTGCTCGCTATTGGTTTTTCGATTGTGCAGACCTTTATTCCGGGCCGCCGGCCCATAAGCGGCGGATTCTGGGAGGCTGCGGTGCTTTTGCTGGTGCTCGCCAGCACCCTGGCCTCGATTTCCGGTCAACTCCCCGCGCAAAATGTGCTGCTCGGCTCGGCCGTCATCGCCTGCATCGGTGGCGGCATCCATTGCCTGGGCGGGGTGACCGGCATCCCGTTTGGCCCCCTCCGCTACACGTCTGCCAGCGGACCCACGCTGCTCGGCGCGCTCCCATGGTTCATGCCGCTGCTTTGGATTATCGTCATTCTCAATGCCCGCGGAGTCGCTCGCCTGATTTTGCGGCCCTGGCGCAAGCTTCGCGTCTATGGTTATTGGCTCATCGGCATTACCGCTGCGCTAACCCTCGTTTTTGTCCTCGGCCTCGAACCGTTCGCCACGCATGCGCGCCATTACTGGGTCTGGCACCCAACCAAACTGCCCGTCAGTTGGTATGGCGCGCCTTTGAGCAATTTTCTCGGCTGGGTGGTCACTGCCCTGCTCATCCTCGCGTTCTCCACACCGGCGCTGATGAAGAAAAGGCCGGCGAGGTCCTATCCCGAATACCATCCTCTGATCATCTGGACTGCGATCAACCTGCTGTTCGTTGCCGGCTCACTCTCCCAACACCTGCTCGCCGCCGCGGTCGTCAGCGCCATCGGCTGCATCGCCGTGATTCCTTTCGCTATTCGCGGCGCAAGGTGGTGACGGAGCGAGCTTGTCGTTTCGACTGAAAGCAGCTATGCCCGAATTATGAGCATGACAAGAAAGGAAATGCGCGAACTCGTCCACCAGAGCCCTTTTCAACCGTTTCGGCTTCATCTTTCTGGCGGTAAAGATCTCCGCGTCCCCCACCCTGATTTCGCATTGGTCACGGCCGAGTATGTGGTCATCGCCAACGTGCTCCGCGGTGGCTCTTCGGGAAGCATCAATCTCGTTCCTTATGAACACATTGCCCGGATCGAAATGCTGCCGGCCAAATCGCGAAAGGCGGTTTGACGATGCATCAAATCACCGGCGCCTCTTCCACCGGCTTCTTCGTAATTTTCAACTTCGCCACGCGCGTCCCGTCCATTTCCTCCACCCGCAACTCGCAGGCTCCTTCCGTCAGTACATCGCCGGTTTTCGGAAACCCGCCCAGCTTGTGCGTCACCCACCCGCTCACCGTCGTCACGCCCTCTTCCTGCAACGGCTGGCCGATGATTTCATCCAGTTCGTGCAACGGCAGCGCGCCGGACGCTTCCCACGCCAACTCGCCCTTGCGCACCAGCAGCGGATTTTCCTGGTCGAACTCGTCCTGGATTTGCCCCACCAATTCCTCCAAAACATTTTCCAGCGTCACCATGCCGGTTGTGCCGCCATACTCATCCACCACGATGGCGAGGTGCAGCTTCCGTTCCAGGAATAACTGCAACAATTTCTCCAGCCGCGCCGTTTCGGGAGCGTAAATTAATTTTCTCGCCACCGGCAGCAATTCACGCGCGGTCTGCGCGCGATTGCGCATGCCGTAAAGGTCTTTGATATGCACGACCCCGAGCGTCTTGTCCAAATCGCCGCCCTCGCACAACGGAAACCTTGAGTAACGCGTCCTCTCCGCCATTTCCAGGCACTCGGCGATGCTCGCGTCGGTGTCGAACGCCACCATTTCCTGCCGCGGACGCATCACGTCCCGCGCCATGCGACGCCGCAAATCCAGCGCGTTCAAAGCGATGCTTCTTCCCGGCGCGGTCGTGCCGGAAATTTTTTGCGCGGACAACAACAGCCGCAGTTCTTCTTCCGAATGTTCCCGCTCCGTTCCGCCGGCCGCCGAAATGCCCAGTTGCCGCAACAGCCATTGCGCCGAGTGATTCAGCACCCAGATGAATGGATACGAAATGCGATAAAACCATTGCATCGGGGTGGCAACTGCCAGCGCCGTGTCCAGCGTGTTCCGGATCGCCATCGCTTTCGGCGCGAGTTCCCCCGCGACGATCAGCAAATAGCCATTCACGAGAAACCCGACGCCAATCGCCACCACGGATTCGGTGTGCGGTGAGGTGATTTTCAAAAGCCCGAACAGCGGATGCAGCAAATGACGAAACACCGGTTCCACCACCACGCCTAGCGCGAGGCTGACCACGGTGATGCCGAATTGCGTCGCGCCGAGATAGGCGTCAATGCGGCCAATGATGTGCCGCGCCGTTTTCGCGCGGCGATTGCCCTTGGCCGCCAGCGCGTCCAATTGCGTGTTGCGCACGCGGACCAGCGCCAGCTCCGCCGCCACAAAAAAACCGTTCAGCACCACCAGCGCGAACACGGCCAGGATTTTCCCACCGTCATCAATGAGCGAGTTCCAGTTCATCTTTCCAAAATGACGAATGACGATCCGCTTTCGCAACGCTTCGGCGCGATGAAATGACGAATGGACGGGCGAACGCCAGGCAGGTGCGCCTTCTTCATTCTGCCTTCTTCATTCTGCCTCCCTTTCACAGGCTCACCTCGCCAAAGATGAGTTTTAGAATATCGGTCAATGTAATGATCCCAATTTCCTTTTGATCGCGTCCGAGAACGACAGCCATGCGCTGGCCGCTGCGTTGCATTCGCTGCAACGCATTTTCCAGCCGCATGTCTTCTTCCACATACAGGGCAGGACGCACGAATTCCGCCGCGAACTTGTTCAGATCCAGGTTGGGAAGATACAGCAGCGTCACGACGCTGATGATGCCGGCGACGCGCCGCCGGCCATCGCGCGTTTCCCACACTGGCAACCGCGTCACTCGCCGGTCGCGTGACAACGTCAGCACATCGCGGACAGGCATCTCCATCGTCGCGGTCGCCACCGAGCCAATCGGTTTCACGATGCGCCGCACGGTCATGCTTTGCAAATCCAGCACGCGATTGATCATCGCGCGTTCTTCGGTCGTGAGTGTCGCGCCCGATTCCTGCATCACGAACCGCAGTTCTTCGCGATTGCCGAACAAGTGGCCGGTGAACGCCTTGCCCCCGCTCCAATGCAACAGCAGCTTTGAGATTCCCTCCACCATCCACACCAGCGGCTGCAGCAGCACGTGAATGATTCGAAATGGCCGCGCGGAAATCAGGCACAAGCGATTCGGATACAGCCGGAACAGCATTTTCGGCAACAAATCGAAGAGCGTGTAAAACAAAAATACGACCACGACAAAAATCACCAGGAACCACGCCCACCTGCCCAGCAGTGCGCCGTCCAGAAAGACCAGCACCATGCCCAGGATGATGAAATTCGCGATCGTATTGCCGACGAGGATCGTCCACAGGAAATTTTCCGGGTTCTCGAGGTAGCCGTGCAGCACCTGCGCCGAGCGACGGCCCGCGCGCATCTGTTGCCGCACGCGCATGCGGCTCAATGCGAACACGCCCGATTCCATGCCCGACAGCAAAAACGACAGCGCCAGGCAAACTGCAAACGCCACCCAGGTTAATAATTCCGTCGCATTCATTTGCAGAGCTCCACCATCACTTCCCGCACGCGCCGCTCATCCGTCACATGCGCGGTCAGTTTCAAGCCGCGAAAGGTCGCGAAATCTCCGGTTTTGGGCACCACATCCAACAGACTCATGAGCAGCCCGCCCATCGTTTCGACCTCCGGCACATCGCCCAGCGGCGGATGTTCGCGCCGAAAATCATCCAGCCGCATCGTGCCGTTCACGCGCCAGCGCCCGGGACCAAGTTTTTCCATCACGAACCCTTCCGGCTTCAGCTCACTCCGGATTTTCCCGATCAATTCCGCCACGATGTCTTCTGTCGTGACCAACCCCGCCGTGCCGCCGAATTCATCCAACACCATCGCCATGCCGCGCTGCTGACGTTGCAAACTTTTCAAAAGCTGGAGCAAATTCATCGTTTCCGGAACGAACGACGGAAAATCAATCGCGTCCGCCAGATCCACTTCGGGATCCAGCAACAAGGCGCGTGTGTTCAGAATTCCGACAATCGTGTCCGGCGTCTCGTCGTAAATGGGCAGCCGCCGATGCTTCAGCCCCCGCGCTGCCGTGATCATTTCCGCCACCGGCAAATCGTCCGGGATGCACGCCATCTGCGAACGCGGCCGCATCACTTCCTTCACCGTGCGGCGGTCGAGGTTGATGATTTGCAAAATAATCTCCTTCTCCGACTGCCCGAGCGTGCCCTGCTGATAGGCCAGTTCCAGCAATTCCTGGTATTCCTCGTCCGCCACCGCCGCCTGCGGCTTGAACCGCGGCAACAGCGAGAGCAACAGTCCGTTGATTTTTTGCGCCGCCAGCCGCAGGGGCAGCGCCAGCTTTTCCAGGAACAACAAGGGCCGCGCCAGCCGCAAAGCCCATGCCTCGGGACTCCGCACCGCCATCGTCTTGGGAAGCACCTCGCAGCCGAACAGAATCAGCACGAACAACCCCAACATCGTGTAAACAATCGGCCAATGCGTCCGCAACGCGGCCCAAAACCCAATCGCCAGCATCGCCGCCGTGGCAAACGTGTTCCCCAGCACCATGGTCGCCAGCAAATCCTGCGGCTCGGCCAGCAACCGCGTGATGACCGCTCCCAAACGCGGCTCCCGCTCCGCCAATTGCCGCACCTGCCATTTGCTCAGGGAAAATAGCGCCGTCTCCGCCAGCGCAAAAAAGAAGCTGGCTCCGGCGGAGATTAAAATGACCACCCCAGCCGCAATGCGTGCGCGGTCCATGTCGTGAGCATGAAATAAAAACCCCGCGAAGGCAAAAAAACAAATCACCGGTGATGTCCTACTTCGGCCGGGACCGGGCATTGCGCTGCCTGCGTTTTTTAGTGGCACGGGCGTGTCTACCCTGAAATTACACACCGTCAGCTCAGTTTGCGGGTTTCACTCCATTGTTGCAAAGGCGAGTCACTTGCACATTATTTTTATGAAGATCGCGTTGTTGCTATCAATGGTTTGCGCCGCCTGCCTTATCGGCGGATGCAGCACTGAGCGCGGTGGCACGGCGGAGAATCCTGAGCATTCCTCGGGCTATATGTATCAACCCTCACCGGTCGTGACTGATCCTTCTCTGCCGCAGCTTCCGAATTCAGGCCCGCAGATACCGCCCCCTTAACCGCAAGTCCAGGCAAATAACCGGCGCGGCGCGGTCAGAGCAAAACGCACCAGCGAAATCGCTTGTGCCAACCAAGGAATTTTGTCGTATGAAGCAGCGGAATCAAATGGAAGAAGGCCGGTTGAGCGACCGCGGGGAAGGTCTCGGCACCGTCACCCGGGAAATGGTCATGAAACGCGCCCGTCAAATTGCCGTCATCAATGGCCGGTCCCAAAACAACGTTCTGGATTCGGATTTCATGCAGGCCAAACGCGAACTGGAGGGTGAAGACGAAATCAATCCGCCGGTAAGCGCGTCGGAAAACCTGCCCGAAGACAAGCGCTGGGATCCCGTGCCCGGCTCCGAGGGCCACGAGGCGCCCACCGTGCCCGCAGCGGACGAGCAAACGTACGCCGAAAAACTTTACGATGAAGGCGTCGGCGACGCCGAACACGATCAGGAAATTCAAGCCACTCGCGATGAAGCACGGCGCGACAATGAGTAAAGCGAGCGCGCCGTTCGCGAGTTGATTTGATATCCGGGTCGGTCATCGGAGAAACACTCCAACCGCGGCGAGACAAATGGTTAATCGCAGCAAGAGAATCATTGGCGAATCGGTCCGCAACCGCGAGACCACTTCAAAAAACGCCCGGCGTCTGCCGCCCAGCCTGCAATTCGAGTGGGTCACCGCGGTCACGGACGAACAATGGGCCACCTATCGCGACGCCATCCACGCGTTGCGCCAGGCCGATCTTCGCTTCCTGCTTGGCGGCGGCTTTGCTTTGGCGACGTACATCGGCCGCTGGCGGAACACGAAGGACATCGATTTTTATATCATGCAGGAAGACCGCGACAAAGCGGTGGCGGCCCTCACCAAAGCAGGTTTTACCGATTTGTTCGAGCGCCTCCCTTACGACCGCAAATGGATTTTCCGCAGCACGCGCGATGGCGTCATCGTGGACATCATTTGGGCCATGGCGAACCAACGCGCGCAGACGGATGAACAATGGTTCGAACGCGCCCCGGCCGCCAGGGTCCGCGGCGAACCGCTCTCCATTTTGCCGATGGAGGAATTCCTCTGGTGCAAACTTTACATCATGCAACGCGATCATTGCGACTGGACCGATGTCTTCAACCTGATCTACGCCGTCGGCGCGCAACTCGATTGGAACCATTTGCTCGCGCGGCTGGACGAGGATTGGCCGCTGCTCAAAGGGATGCTGACGGTGTACGATTGGCTGTGCCCCGAGCAGGCGCGCGAATTGCCCCGCTGGCTTCGCGCGCAATTGGAACTGCCCATGCCCGGCTCGCCGCCCAAAAAACGCGATCACATTCGCCTGCTCGACACCCGCGGCTGGTTCGCCGCCATCCTGCCCAAAAACAAACCTTTGGAGGTGTGACGTGAAACACCAATGCCCAATCGGCAATCGCCAATCAGCAATCGCCAATCAACTGCCATTCGTCATTCATCATTCATCATTATGTTAATCGGCGCCATGAACCATCCCGGTCGCAACGTCCTCTCGGAAATCGAATGGATGGCCGCAATGAACCTGGACTTCGTGGACCTCACCCTCGAGCCGCCCATGGCCTCCGTCGATAAAATCGACCTGCGGGCCGTGCGCGCCGCGCTCGATGACAACGGCCTGCAAATCGTCGGCCACACCGCCTATTACCTGCCGCTGTGCAGCCCGTTCGAAACCATTCGCCGCGCCTGCGTGGATGAACTCAAGCGCTGCATCGCGGCGTTTGCGGAACTCGGCGCGCAATGGATGAACCTGCACCCCGACCGCATCGCCCCGATGCACGACCGGAAATTCATCATCGAAAAAAATCTCCAAAGCCTGCGCGAGTTGTTCGTGGAAGCCCGCCGCTCCGGCGTCGGCCTGATGATTGAAAATTTGCCCGGCAATTTTAACACCGTCATGCAACTGTCCGAACTGATGGATCCCTTGCCCGAGCTCGGCCTGCACCTCGACATCGGCCACGCCAATCTAATGGTCGACCGCAATACCACGCGCGACCTGCTGGTCGCCTACGGCTCGCGCCTGCGGCATGTCCATCTCCACGACAATAAAGGCGGCGATGCCGACCTGCATCTGCCCCTCGGCGTCGGCACCATCGAATACGCGCATTACATCCACCTGCTCCAATCCACCGGCTACGACGGCACCATCACCCTCGAAGTATTCAGCCCCAACCGCCAATACCTCGCCTACAGCCGCGACATCCTCCGCCGCACCTGGGATGAAAATGTGAAGGCAAACCTCGAACCCGGCGGCCGCCGGTCGACTGTCGGTGTCCATTGAGTTCGAGAATCAGCTTGGCACGCGACAGCGCCAAGATTGCGGCGAATGTCCTGGCATTATCCACGACATTCAAAGCTTGTTTGACTGCCGTGCGAGCGCACATCACCAAGTTCCGAAGGAACTCTTGAAAAAAGCCCAGCGTTTTAACGCAGGGTTTCAGTTGTCCCTCCAGGACGGCCGTGTCACATCAAATTCTGATCCAGTGTGCTGATGCAGCCGCTCATGCCGTTTTCAGCGTGGCCGCATACGCCCGCGTCAGCGCCGATAATTCCGCGACCACGGATTTATACTGCGGGTCATTCGCGAAGTTCTTCAGCTCCAGCGGATCGTTATGCGGATCAAGCAGCATGGCGCCGTTCACGCCGTCGTTGCCGTATTCGGCGTAGCGCCAGCGTTCAGTGCGCACGGCAGTGCCGTGAATGGTTTTTCCGTCTTCGCTCCAGATGCTGTAAGCGGGCTTGGCCCATTCCGTCGCCGGTTTTTGCAGCAACGGCACCAGGCTTGTGCCTTCGATTTCCTTTTGCACCGGCAACCCGGCCAGTTCCACCAGCGTCGGATACAAATCCAGCGATTCCACAATGCGCGTGCTACTCTGCCCGTTGCCGGCCATGCCCGGCGCGGAAATCATGAACGGCACGCGCGTGCCCATCTCGAACAGCGAACCGGCCTTGGACCATTTGCCCTTTTCGCCGAGTTGATAGCCGTGATCCACAAGGAAAACGATGATGGTGTTTTCGCGCAAGCCGAGCCGGTCCACTTCGGCCAGCACCCGGCCAATGTTCCAATCCGTCCACGAAATGGAGGCGATGTAGGCGCGAATGACTTCGCGCGCCTCGCTCTTGCTGGCGGCCCGGCCGATGAACAAATCGGCGTTGCGCTTGCGGATGGCCGCGCTCGGGAATCCCGGCGGCACCGTCGGCCACGCGGCGAAATCCGGCGTGAGCTGAATTTTTTTGACGTCGTATTGGTCGTAGAACTTCTGCGGCGCGCACGGCGGGCTGTGCGGCTTCACAAAACCGCACGCGATGAAAAACGGCTGGTCCTTGTATTTGCGCAGATTCTCGATGGTGTGGTCGGCGGTGCGGTAATCGCCGTGCCCCTCACCCATGCCGTCCAGCACCACGATGCGGTCCGAATACTGCGCCTTGGTCATGTGCCGCGGATCGGGAATGCGCGTGAGTTGGTTCGTTTTGCCCGCCCGGGCAACATACCGCGTATGACCGCCGCCGGCCTCGCGCGGATCGGGCTGTTCCCCCGCATGCATCCACGCTTTCGGATCGTCGAGGCCGTTGCCGTGAAAAATTTTTCCCGCTCGTACCGTCACGTAACCGTTTTCCCGAAACAATTGCGGCAGCGAAACCCAATCCGGATGCGCCATGCGAAAATTGGTGCGATTATCCAGCACGCTGGTCTTCGTTGCGGGCCGCCCGGTAAGCAGTGACGAGCGGGAAGGGTTGCACAGCGGAAACTGGCAGAAATTGCGGTCAAAACGCACGCCGGATTTCGCGAGCGCATCGAGGTTCGGCGTCTGCGCGTGGAACATGCTGTGGTAACAGCCCAGTTCGACGCGCATGTCGTCAGCCATGAGAAAAAGCACGTTTGGTTTGCGGCCCGTTTTGGCCGCTTGCGCATGCAGAATGCCCGGCAACGATGCCGCCGCCGCCGCGCCGGCGACGGTTCCCAAAAATTCGCGCCGCGTCCAGGATGGTTTCATGGGATTAACGTAGCAGGTTGGACCGTGGGTGAAAATCAGCAATTCGGATGATGCGGAACGACCATCACGGAACACGCAACCCGCAACACGTTTCACTCAATTACCTCTCGTCACGCTTCCCCGGCAACTGCTACCATTGCGCCGATGCGCAGTTTTCATCTTTTGACCAAACCGGTCGGGCCGATTTGCAATCTCGATTGCAAGTATTGCTTCTACCTCGAGAAGGAGAAGCTTTACCCCGGCGAAAACCAGTGGCGCATGAGCGACGCGGTCCTGGAAGAATACGTCCGTCAATACATCCAGAGCCAGCCCGGGCCGGACATTTATTTCGCGTGGCAAGGCGGCGAACCGACCTTGCTGGGCGTGGATTTTTTCCGCAAAGCCGTCGCGCTGCAAAAACGCTTTTCTGGGGGCAAAACGATTTCCAACGCCATTCAAACCAATGGCACGTTGCTGGACGATGAATGGTGCGCGTTTCTCGCGCAGCACAAATTCCTCGTGGGCCTTTCCGTGGATGGCCCGGCGGAGTTGCACGATCAATACCGCGTGGACAAACGGCAAAAGCCAACCTTCGATGCCGTGATGCGGGGGCTGGACTTCCTGAAGAAACATCGCGTGGATTTCAACACATTGACCGTGGTGAACCGCGCCAATTCCCAAAAACCGCTCGAGGTGTATCGCTTTCTCAAAAGCATCGGCAGCCAGTTTTTGCAATTCATTCCGCTCGTGGAACGCGCCACCGCGCGTCCGGGGGAATTCGCCGCGCCTCCCCTGCCCGGCCAGGCCGAAGACGCGTTCGCGGTGACGCCATGGAGCGTGCAGGCGGAGACGTATGGCAATTTCTTGTGCACGATTTTCGACGAATGGGTCCGCCACGACGTCGGCAAAACCTTCGTGCAATTATTCGACGTCGCCCTCGGCAATTGGATGGGCCTGGGTTCCTCGCTGTGCGTCTTTGCCGAGAAATGCGGCGCCGCGCTGGCCATCGAACACAATGGCGATGTTTACAGTTGCGATCATTACGTCTACTCGCGGCACAAACTGGGCAACGTGATGAACCAGAACCTCGGCGCGATGGTCGCGTCGCCGGCGCAAACCAAGTTCGGCAACGACAAGCTGGACGCGCTGCCGAAATTTTGCCGTCAATGCGAAGTGCGTTTCGCGTGCAACGGCGAGTGCCCGAAGCATCGGTTCATTGAAACGCCGGATGGCGAAAGCGGGTTGAATTATTTGTGCGCCGCCTACAAGAAATTTTTCAACCACATTGATCCGCACATGCGCATGATGGCGCAATTGCTGAACGAAGAGCGCGCGCCGGCGGAGATCATGCAGATGCTGGCCGATGCGGGTTGAGGGATGAATGGATGAATGAATAATGGATTGTTGAAAGTGGCGCGGGAGGGTTCGTCACTCGTGACCATGGAGCGCCGAGCACCAGCTCGGCCCGTTTGAAGAACCCAGCTTGCCGAGCTGGTGCTCGGCGCTCCTTTTGGGCCGAAATGTCGCCGCTATTCCGCTTAAATCGCCAATCGCCAACCCCCAATTGTGAAGTATGGTTATCAAGAGACGCCGCACGGATCACCGACGAACCCCGTGTTGCGACCAAGGACGATTATGAAAGAAATCAAATCGCAGGATTGGAACACGTTTTGCCAGCAGATGAATCAATTCGAACACGGCGCCACTGTTGACATCCAATGGATTGACCGCGCCACGAACCAGGAGCGTTCCATCGCCGAATCAGCGGAGCTGGAGGAGATCACTTTTGGCGCGCACAACGGTTGCAGCGATCAGATCGTCGTCCGCGCCAGCGGGCAACGGGAGACGCGGCACGAAATCCTGGAGCCGATCCGCATTTTCCTCCGTGAATCCGGCGACGGCGGCAGTTACAATGCCATGGCCGTGGAGTCGGAGGAAGGCACCACCATCCTGAGGTTCCATCCGGTGATTCACCCTGAATGGTTGCAGAAAGTCGGAGTTGAGGCGCGCTGATCGCAGCGACACGAATTGACGAATGGCGGTTTTCCCTCGCCATTCGTCATTCGTCATTCTTGCCCTCTTTGAGGGTTATTGCCCCCGTAAAAAGGGGGGTTCACCGCGTTGAGATGGTTCTCAGCGAGTTTAGGTTTACTGCGAAAGTTAGTGAGACTGAGCCGATGAGCTTTATAAGGAAATTGATTTTGATTCTGGGTGCGGGCGCGGCGTTGATCCTTGCGGGCTGTAACAAAGGAGGCACAAGTGATCAATACACCACGAGCAGCGGCAGTGCGAACAGCACCAACGCCGTCCAGAATGGGGGTAAATAATAGCTCAAACTCAGCCGCGCTTCCATAATATGGCGGCGCTCGGGTAGCGTCGCTCGGGGGATGGGGTGTGAGCGGCGGCCGTAAACCGCCGCCGCTCACCGGGGATGAGGATCGTCCGGGAGACAGGTATTGCAGCTGTCTCTTTTTTATTTTTCCGCGGCGAAAAGTTCAGTGACGGAGCAATTGCCCATCCGGCGTCCTTACCTGGAAGCAATGGCTCTCGCCGGCGGCTCCGGAGCGATATATTTTCCGCCTTCCACCAGCGTCACCGGTTCGCCCCATTCGTTGCGGAACTTCACCGGGACGCTCACGCGATGCATGCCATCGCGCGCCATGAACACGCAAAAATGCAGGTGCGGGCCGGTGGAAAATCCCGTGCTGCCCGAGAGCGCAATCGGCTGGCCGGTTGCCACTCGCTGGCCGGCATGCACCATCACGCCGCCTTTTTTCAAATGGCAATAATGCCCGAGCGTGCCGTCGTCATGGCGAATCAGCACGTAATTATTGTAGGGATCGAATTTGATGTTGCCACCGCCCAGATCCGAATCGTCCTTCACTTTGACGACCAGCCCGCCGCGCGCCGCGCAAACGACCGTGCCTTCCGGCATTTGCCAGTCGATGGCGTATTTGTTTGAGCCTTGGTGGCTGAATTTGCCGTTGTAACCCTGCGTGATGCGATGCGACGTGCCCGGCGCATAAGGCAACGAATACACGTAATCATCCGGCACCGCGTCGATGCTGCCGAGCTTGTAATAATTGGTGTAGGCATATTCCCAATCCTTATTCGTGTTCACCGGCGAGAGCGTAAACGCCTCGGTTTCGCCCGGCTTGAACGTCGCCGTATAGGGAAATATCACGTCGCCCTTCAAATTCATCGTGCTGAAATCGAAAGTCATCGTGACCTCGGTCAGCTCGGAATTTTCCACGAAGAAATGCGTGCTGCCACCGTCACGTTCGGTGGTGACTTTCACGTTCGTTTTGTCCGTGGCCACCGCCCCGTAGGTCGGCGGCGACGGCCAGAAACAAACGGCGCCGGCCCCCACGATGATGGCGAGCGCAACGATGGAGCGGTGAAGTTTTGATTGCAGTTTGAACGGCGTGAAAAGTTTTAACATTGGTAAAAAGTTTTGCTAGGCGGCCATCGGCAGATTGCGCGTGCGACTGCGCGAAGGCGGGCGCACCGGAAGCGAGCGCGGCAGCGGTTCGCCGAAATCGGGAAAGCCGTCGCTGCTCCAATAGAATTGCTTGGCGTGGACATCGCGGTCCTCCCACCCATGTTTGGCGCTGGATTTCGAGTGGTAAATGATCCAGTCCTCCGTCTGGCAAAGCGATTTCACGAACGAGCAATGGCCCACGCCCCATACGTGCTCCGTTCTCTGGAAAACCGGTCCGTGCTTGCGCCACTTCTCGGGATTCAGCACATCGCCGGTATTGTTGTGCAGCAGGCCCAGGCAATAGTCCGGCGTCCAACTGCCGCTGGCGGAATAAACGATGAACAAATCGCCATTGCGGCGAAGCACCTGCGGGCCTTCACAAATCGGCATCGCCACGCGTTCCCATTTTTTCTCCGGCTCGGCGATTAAAGTGCGCGAGCTTGAAATGGTCATGGGGTCGCGCATGGGGGCGATGTATATGTTCTGCTGCCCGTCCTTTTTGCCCGGCCAGCCGGACCAAACGAAATATTTCCGCGCGTTGTCGAGAGTGAGCACCGTGCCGTCAATCGCCCAGCCCCCGGTGTCCAACTCGCCGCGGCAGGAATATCTCCCGCGCGGATCCGTGCCGTCGGCCTCCAGCACCCACATGCGGTGGTTGGCATTGTCGCCGTCGTCAGCCGCGTAATAGATGAACCAGCGCCCGTCGATGAGATGCAATTCCGGCGCCCAGACATTGTCGGAGTTGAGGCCGCTTTCCGGAGCGGTCCAGACGCGCACGCCGGGGTCCTGCCCGATGCCGGCGATGGTGCGGGAGCGCCGGATGTAGATGTGCCGCTTGTTCCGGCTTTCGCAGTAGAAGTAAAATCCGCCGTGGAAAATCATCCACGGATCGGCCGAATGCGGTGGCAGGATCGGGTTTATAGTTTTGTTCGTTAATGGTTCACGTCGCCGAAACGAGCGCCGCATGGCGCACGCTTCGAGGAGAGAATTCACCAACGCGAAAAACCGCAAAATCGGCACCGGTCTGATTCTGATGTCGTAGTTTGTCTGACAGCGTGGGAATGACGGCTGGCGGGGATTAGAAAACGACGCGAATTATACAGGAAGCGCAGTCATCGGGATAGCGCGGAGCATTGCCCCGCGCGATGGCTGGGGCACAACTCGCGGAGCAATGCTCCGTGCTCCGGTTTATGCGAATGACGAATGACGAATGACGAATGACGAATGACAAATGACGAATGACAAATGACGAATGACAAATGACGAATGGACCAGCAAATCCATTAGTCATTTGTTATTCGTCATTGATCGCAAACCCGCAGAATGAATTCCGTTCCATCAAGCGGCCGGCGGCGCCGGCGGCGGCGTTGGATTTTGAGATTCAGCGGGTATTCTTCGCCGCAGCAGACCGCGATATAGCCCCGCCGCGATCAACCCAAAAACGCCGTGCGTGATGATTACCGAAACCTCGTTGCCACGCAGCGCCGGAAACCACAGCGAAACCACCCCCAGGTTCACAAGATAAAGAATCAGTCCCACCACGCCACCTACGAATACCGCCCGCAGTTCATGGATATTGAGGACCGCGATCGAAATAATGAACCCGTAAATCACGGAAAGCGCCAGGTGAATGAGGACAATTAATATAATTCCCAGGTTCCACGCCGGCGGCGGCACGCGGCCCATGAATGCCGGGTTGAATGTAGTTAGCCCTTCCCAAGGACTGGCGTGGGGCACAATCAGCAGGATCACGCCCGCTATGAGCGCCGCTGCGATCGCAGGCAATCCCTGCCAATGACTTTTCCGAATGGGTTCAGTTGGATGCGGTTGTTCGAAGCCTTTAATCATATGTCCTTTGTCCCGCCGCGGAAATGACCCGCCCGCCCGCGCGGAGAACGCGCGTCCGGCGCCGTTGATAGAGAGCCGGACCGGACTGCCGTTCTGATTTCACTTCCGCGAGTTCCTTTTCCAACCGGCGCACTCCCTCCGCCAACCTGGCCAACCCGCGATAGAGATTCACCTTTTCGGTGTCGCCTCTGGCGTGGGCCTCGTTTTCCCGGAAAAGTTCGGCAGCCTCGTCCAAGGGTCGTTTCATTTTCGCCTCTTGGGGTAGAGTATCGCCTCGCCCCTTCGAACTCACAATTGGGGCAAAGACCGCCCTGACGCACAGGAGGAGTGACGGGTGACGAGGGACTCATGAGAGTAGCTCGGTTCTCCTCACTCGTCACGCCACACACGTCACCTTCCATGGTGCCAAAGGCGAGAATATGCCCAAAAATAATCATTTTTACTTCTTGCAAGCCAAGGGTAGGTGTGATGGAGTCGTCCTTGCAAGGTTTGCTCGACGTAACTCGTTGTGGCAGAAGCGGCTCACGGTGAAGGCGGCTCACTCGTAGCGGAATCCCGGACTTGGATGTTGTTGAAGTGGATGGAGACAACGTCATGGCCTGTTAATTTTTGGTGCGTTGGGGTTGAATTCGAACGGGGCTACGGTATGCTGTGTCGCTTTGAGCGGCGGTCTTCCCGGTGTTTGCAGTCTTCAAACGCCTCGGCGACAAACCTAACATTAAGCTGTTCAGCCGTTTGCGGTAATAAACCGCGGAATAAATGAACCAAAACGGACTGCGCGCGTCTGATTATTTATGTTGAATAGAAAAGGGCACAAAGCTTCGGGGGCCAAAGGCTCTCGGCGCGGACAAGAACCGGCTCCCAAGGGGCGTCCGGTCCGCCATCGCTTTATCATTTCCAGCAAGTCGGCGATGCAACGCGCCCAGAACGAAGAAGGCCATTCCACCAATGGTCATGTCAAATCCCCAAACGGCCACAGCAAACCCCCGGCTGCTCAAAAATCAACCGCCCAGAAAAATCCGGCCACGCCGGAAGCGACACCGAGTTTTCTTTTGCAATCCTCCGTAGATTTAACTGAAACCATCAAAACCCTCTTGGGTCTTCAGCAGGAGAATGGTTACGTCACTTACGACGATATCAACGATATTTTGCCGGACAACCTCAATCCGGACGATCTCGACGAACTTTATACCAAGCTGCGCAGCCTGGATATTGAGATTGTGGACCAGGCGGAAGTGGAACGCGCCAAGCCCGCCCCGCAGGAAGAGGACGAAGATGCACGGCTGGAAATCCTGGATGACCCCGTCCGGATGTACATGAACCAGATGGGCAAGGTTCCCCTGCTCACCCGCGAGCAGGAAGTGGAAATTTGCAAGCGCATTGAGGACGCCGAAATCGAGATGAAGCGCATCATCTACGGCCTCGGTTTCGCCGCCAAAGAGCACATTGCCATCGCCGAAAAACTCCTGTCCGAGCCGCCCAAGGAACGCTTTGACCGCGTGGTCGTGGACAAGCAGGTCGCCAACCGCGAGCGCCACCTCCGCAACCTGCGCGCATTGATCAAGAAGGTCCGCGTCATGGACCAGAACGTGGACAAAAAATACCTCGCGTATTGCAAGGTCAGCCAAAAGGCGCGCCGCGAAAAATCGCATCGCGAATTTCAAAAGCTGGACAAGAAAGTCCAGGCGATGTTTCCGAAATTTTTCTACAAGCAGAAGGTCGTGGAGGAAATGATCGTCGTGGCCGGCAACGTCCACGAAAAATTCCAGGCCAGCCTGCGCCGCATCCAGGAACTCGAAGCGCTGCACAAATCCAACGCCCGCACCGCGGAAATCGAAGCCGAACGCTCGAAGATTTCCGTGCTCGAACTCTTCGTGCGCATGTCGCGCGATGAATTTTACGTGGCGTTCACGGAATTGAAACGCGCCGCCGACCGCGCGCAACAGGCCAAAACCCACATGGCCGAAGCCAATTTGCGCCTCGTCGTATCTGTCGCCAAGAAATACACCAACCGCGGCCAGTCCTTCCTCGACCTCATCCAGGAAGGGAACATCGGCCTCATGAAGGGCGTCGAGAAATTCGAGTATCGCCGCGGCTACAAGTTTTCGACCTACGCCATCTGGTGGATTCGCCAGGCCATCACGCGCTCCATTGCCGACCAGGCCCGCACCATCCGCATCCCGGTGCACATGATTGAGATCATGAACAAGCTTTGGCGCGCGCAGAAACAGCTCACCCAGGAGCTTGGCCGCGAGCCGACCCCGGAGGAAATTGCGGACGAAATGCACATGCCCGTCTCGCGCATCCATTCCTTGCTCAAGATGGCGCAGCAGCCGATCTCGTTGCACGCGCCCGTGGGCGATGAGGGCGATGTCAGCGTCGGCGATTTCATCGAGGACAAATCCGCGGAGAATCCGTCGGATGTCACCAGCTACAGCCTCTTGAAGGAAAAACTCGGCGACGTGCTGACAACCTTGACCGAACGCGAGCGCAAGATTCTCGAGATGCGCTTCGGCCTCGTGGACGGCTACGAACGCACGCTCGAGGAAATCGGCAAGATGTACAACGTCACCCGCGAGCGCATTCGGCAGATCGAAGCCAAGGCGCTGCGCAAGCTGCGTCACCCGACGCGCGTGCGTCATCTGCAAGGCTTCCTCGGAAAGCGACGAAGAAGCCGCCGCGTAAGCGAGCTAAAAAATTTATTCATGTAGCGGCGGTCTATGACCGCCGCTATTTTTTTGAAGCGAAGCCGTCAAGAGCGCGTCCAGTCTCAGCCTCATAGTGGAAAAAGTTTCCTAAAAACCGTCCTTGAATTTGTTAGCGATTCTGTAAAACACCACTTACCCCAGCCGCAGTCGGTCGGCTGGGGTAAGTGCGATTTTATTTTCAGGCGTCCGTTTGTCGAGGATAATGATGTCGTGCCGGAATTCGGTTCGCGCGACCGAAAAGTGCCGGAGCGCCGCCGCACTCGGGGACGCTGCCGCGAGGCCCGTTGCTCCGGAAAATCGCGAATGCTCCCCGAGTTCCCCCCACGGCGCTTTCTTCAGGTTCATTTCAATCAAGATGCTTCCGTAAAATGCCCCGCATTGACCTTTCATCCTCGACGCACTAAATATTTTGGAAACCGGGTTGCCATTTTCGGAAAATTTTTTATGAAAACAACCTTTTACGGCCACGCTTGTTTCGCGGTGCAGATCAAAAATCGCACGCTCCTTTTCGATCCCTTCATCACGCCCAACGAACTGGCCAAATCCATCGATGTCAACCAAGTGCCCGCGGATTACATCCTGATTACGCACGGACATTCGGACCATTTGGCGGACGCGGTCACGATCGCCAAGCGGACCGGCGCGCCCATTATCGCCCCCTTCGAAGTCGCGCGCTGGTGTGAGAAACAGGGCGCGCCGAAAATTCATCCCGTGAACCACGGCGGCGCCGCGAAACTGGACGTTTGCTCGGCGCGCCTCGTCAATGCCATCCATTCCAGCAGCCTCCCCGACGGCAGCTACGGCGGCAATCCGGGCGGCTTTGTCGTGGAAAGCAGCGAAGGCAATTTCTATTACGCGGGCGACACCGCGCTCACCATGGACATGAAGCTCATTCCCGAGTTCACGAAATTAAAATTCGCCGTGCTGCCCGTGGGCGACAATTTCACCATGGGCCCCGCCGAAGCCGCCCGGGCCGCGGATTTCGTCAAGGCCGGCCAGGTTCTCGGCGTCCATTTCGACACGTTCCCGCCCATCAAAATTGATCACGCCGCGGCGATTGAAATTTTCGCCAAACAGGGCAAAAAACTCTACCTGCTGAAACCCGGCGAATCGCACGACTTCTAATTTGCGGGATACGATTTTCGATTTACAAGCGTGCGAAAACTGGCTGCATCTCGTAAATCGTATATCGTAAATCGTAAATGGCTGGCCACTCGCATCTGAAAGATCTCGACTACTCCGTCGTGCAGCAATGCATGCACTGCGGCCTGTGCCTGCCCGCCTGCCCCACTTACGACGCGACCAAAATCGAGCGCAACAGCCCCCGCGGCCGCATCTCGCTTATGCGCGCGATTGCCGACGGCCGTCTGGAACCAACCAAAGCCTTCGGTAGTGAAATGTATTTTTGCCTCGGCTGCCTTGCCTGCCAGACCGCCTGCCCCGCCGGCGTGAACTACGCGGAATTGTTCGAACACGCCCGCGCCGAAGCCGAGCAAAGCGGCGCCCTGCAATCTCCCAAACGCAATGTCATCCGCGCTCTTACCCTTCGCTGGCTGTTCATGGATTTGCGAAGGCTGCGGTTCGTGAGCCGGCTTATCCGCGCTTATCAACGCTTCGGCTTGCAATCACTCATTCGTCGCAGCGGCATTTTAAAAATGTTGCCAAAGCGGCTGCGCGAACTCGAAGCCATGACGCCGCCCATCCAGCCGCAATTTTCGGCTGAGTTGATTGCGCCTGTGACCCCGGCCATCGACGAAAAGAAATTCCGCGTCGCCATGCTCACTGGCTGCGCACAGGATCCGATTTTCAGCAATGTGAATCGCGATACCGTACTCGTCCTCGCACGCAATCATTGCGAAGTCATCACGCCGCCACGTCAATCCTGCTGCGGCTCGCTCCACGCGCACAACGGCGAATGGGAACTCGCGCGCGAACTCGCCCGGCGGAACATCGACCAGTTCCCGCCGGATCAATTCGACGCCATCATCACGAATGCCGGCGGCTGCGGCTCGCATCTGAAGCACTACGCCAAGCTATTGTCCGACGATCCCGCCTATCGCGACCGCGCTAAGCTGTGGGACAAAAAAGTCAAAGACATCCACGAATGGCTCATGGAAACCGGCCTGCAACCGCCGTCCGGTAGGGCGGACCTGCCGGTCCGCCAGACGGTCACCTATCACGATTCCTGTCACCTGTGCCACGGCCAAAAAATCACCGCCCAACCCCGCGCCCTCCTGCGTTTAATTCCCGGTCTGATGCTGGTGGATTTGCCCGAAAGCTCCTGGTGTTGCGGCAGCGCGGGAATTTACAATCTCACCCAGCCCGAAATGGCCGGCGAACTATTGCGACGCAAATTGAACCACATCAAATCCACCGGCGCGCGTGTCGTCGCCACCGCAAATCCCGGTTGCCTGCTGCAAATCATCAATGGCGCGCGCGCGGAAGGACTGGAACTGCGCGTGGTGCACCCGATAACGTTGCTCGCCGAAGTCTACCGCGGCGCCTCTCAACCATAGCAGCGTACCAATGGCTGTATCGACTAGAGATGCTGGAGCAAGTTCTCCCTCTCCCATCGGATGGGAGAGGGCCGGGTGAGGGTTCTGCTTTGCGACGAGACTCTAATCCTTTCCGCGCAAAACTCGAAAGCCTCCTCACATCGGCTCCTACATTAGTTGCCAGCATCTGCCGCTTGAATTCCCCAGCGGCGAACCTACCATTCAGCCATGACTGGCTCCACTCTGAGCGTGCGGCGGGCGAACGTTGAAGATTTGAACGATCTCCGCGCTTTGTGGAATTCCGCGCGCCTGCCCGGGCCGGAACTCGAACCGCGGCTCACCGAATTCCAAGTCGCCGAGGACACGGAGGGGAAAATCACCGGCAGCATCGGCTTCGAAATCAGCGGCAGCCAGGGCCGCCTGCACAGTGATGTCTTCGCGGACGCCGCCATCGCCGATACCGCGCGAGACCTTTTGTGGAAGCGCATTCAAACCCTTGCCACCAATCACGGCGTCCTGCGCGTATGGACGAAAGAACACACGTCCTTCTGGGCGCGCCTCGGCTTCAAACCCGCCGGCGCCGAGGAATTGAAAAAGTTGCCCGAAAGCTGGAAGCCATCGGACCCTGGCTGGCTCACCCTTCAATTGAAAAACGAAGCCGTCATCGACGCCGCCGAACGCGAGATGGCCATGTTCATGAGCGCCCAAAAGAAGCAGACCGAGCGCACGGTGCAGAGCATGAAAACGGTGAAAACTCTGGCCACGGTCTTGGCCATTCTTTTCTTCATGGCGGCGCTGGCCGGCGTGTTTTACCTCGCGATGAAACGGTCCCAATTCATGCACCGATGAATCCCATTTAGTGGCACGGGCGTCTCGCCCGTGCGAATAGGAACTCACGGGCGGGATGCCCGTGCCACAATAATTCAGTGCCCCGGCTGCTTAAACTCATCCGCGTGATACGAACTGCGCACCATCGGCCCACTCGCCACATGCACAAACCCCATCTGCCGCGCGCGTTCGCCGTATTCCGCGAACTTCTGCGGCGATACAAACTCCACCACCGGCAAATGCTTGATCGTCGGCTGCAAATACTGCCCGAGCGTCAGGATATCGCAGCCCGCGCCGCGCAAATCGTCCATCGCCGCGAACAATTCCGCTTCCGTTTCGCCCAGCCCCAGCATTACCCCGGACTTCGTGAAAATGGAACTGCCGCGCCGCTCCTTCACCTTGCGCAACACGCTCAACGAACGATCATAGGTTGCGCGCGAACGAACCGACGGCGTCAGGCGCCGCACCGTTTCGAGGTTATGATTGAAAATATGCGGATTCGCGCCCAGCACGACTTCAATCGCCGCGTCCGATTCGTTGAAATCCGGCACCAGCACTTCAATGACAATGCCCGGATTCAATTTCCGCACTTCCTCAATCGTCCTGCGAAAATGCTCCGCCCCGCCGTCCTTCAAATCATCGCGCGCCACGGCCGTGATGACCACGTGTTTCAATCGCATTCGCCGCGTGGCTTCCGCGACCCGCGCCGGTTCATCGGCTTCGAGCGCGAAAGGTTTGGCGGTCGACACCGCGCAAAATCCGCACGCGCGGGTGCAGCGATCCCCCGCGATCATGAAGGTCGCCGTGCCCTTGCTCCAGCATTCCCAGTGATTCGGACATTTGGCGCTCTCGCAAACCGTGTGCAATTTCAGCTCGTCGAGCAGCGCGCGAGTGTGTGAAAACGTATCGGACGTGGGCAGCTTGATGCGCAGCCATTCCGGCAAACGCGGGCGCGTTAGTGGCACGGGCGTCCCGCCCGTGCGTTTCTGCGTTTCGGTCAAATCATTCATCGGAAACAGCGCAACAGAAGTTCCCTGCCGCAAAGATTAGTTACTGGCATTTTTCTTCTCGAGTTTCTGCCAGAACGTGGCGAGCTGATCGGGACCAAAGTCGGCAAGAATTTCGCCATCCACATCGATCACCGGCGCCAGTTCCTGGCCGGACAAGCGGATCATTTCGTCGAAAGCCGCTTCGTCGGCGATGACATCCACCTCTTCGTAATCGATGCCCCGTTTGTCGAGCCAATCCATCGCTTTGTGGCACCAGCCGCAATAGGGCTTGATGAAGAGTCGAATCCTTTTCTCTTTCACGCTATACAGTGGAGGACAAAATGTCGTTTTTCAAATCGCAGCGCCAAGAATTTTTCGCGATCAACCACCCACCTGAGCCCCGTATTGTTCGGGCGTCAAGAGCGAATTCACTTCCGCCGGGTTCGCCAATTTGATCTTGTAAAACCAGCCGTTTCCGTAAGGGGCGGTGTTCACCAACGCCGGGTTGTCCACCGCGGCCTTGTTGATTTCCGTGATCTGGCCGCTGACCGGCGAATAAATATCGCTCGCGGTTTTCACCGATTCCACCACCGCGCAGGCCTCGCCCGCCTCGACCGTCCGGCCGACTTCCGGCAACTCCACAAACACCACGTCCGTCAATTCATGCTGCGCATGATCGCTGATGCCCACCGTCGCCACGTCGCCGGCCATGCGCACCCATTCGTGCGATTTCGCGTATTTCAGATCCGCTGGAATATCACTCATAAAATTGCCCTCGCAGATTACGCGCATTGCGCGAATTCACAAAATATTTTTTGACACGAATTAACACGAATCATCACGAATTTCGAGAGCGGGCTCAGGCATCTCTCGAATTCGTGATAATTAGTGAAATTCGTGTCTACTTCCTATAAATCGGCTTCTGCACCACCACCGCGGCCGCGCGTTTCCCGCGGATTTCAATCTCAATCACCGTGCCCGCTTTGGCAAATTCCGGCGGCACATAACCCAGGCCGATGCCGACATTCAGCGACGGACTCTGCGTGCCGCTCACCACCTCGCCCACGCGCGAGCCGTTCGCCCAAATCGGATAATGCGGCCGCGGCGGCGCGGATTTCTCCGTCATCTTGAACGCCACGCATTTTTTCGAAACACCCCTCGCCTTCTGCTCCGCCAATACCGCGCGCCCAATAAAATCGCCCTTGTCCAATGCCACAAAAAATCCCAGCCCGGCCTCAATAGGTGACGTGTTCTCGTCCAGTTCATGGCCATATAGCGGATAACACACCTCCGTGCGCAACGTATCGCGCGCGCCAAGGCCGCACGGTTTGATGCCGAACGGTTTTCCTTTTTGCAACACGGTCTCCCACACTTCCTGAATGCACTTGTCGTTGCCGATGATTTCAAAACCGTCCTCGCCCGTGTAGCCGGTCCGCGACACCATCACGTCGTGGCCATCAAACTTAAACCCTCCAATCTCGTTCTTTTTCAAATCCGTGACGCGCGGAACGCGCAAGGCGCAATTGGACGGCCCGTGAATGCACTCGTCAATAAACTCCTTCACGCGCGGCCCCTGCACCGCCACCGCGGCGTAATTGTGCGACGCGTTCGTCATAAAAAATTCGTCGCGACGCGGAAATGCCTCCGCCTGTTTTTGCAGCCAGGCCGCGTCGTCCTGCGTGCGCGACGCGTTCACCACCAGGAAATAAACGCCCTTGGACAAGCAATACGCGTAAAGATCATCGATCGTTCCGCCGCGCTCATTGCACATCAGCGTGTACTGGCCGAGGCCCGGCGTGAGTTTGCGGATGTCATTGGTGAAAACGTGATTCAGAAAATCCGCCGCCGCCGCGCCGCTGACCGTGATTTCGCCCATGTGCGAAATATCAAAAATCCCCGCGGCATTCCGCACCGCCAGATGTTCATCGGTGATGCTCGTATATTGCACCGGCATTTCCCACCCGCCGAATTCAATCAATTTGCCCCCCAATTTCTGGTGCTCGGAGAAAAGACAGGTCCGCTTCAACATAGAGGAATTAGAAATGAAAAATGCAAAATTAAAAATGAAAAAAATTGCCCCGGAGCGCCGGTCTGCGACCCGGCCGGGAATCTCGGGCGCAACTTGACACCCGCACCATTTTGGAGCGCGGCGGTGTCAAAGACCAGCCGCAGCAGTGTCATTCAACCTAAAGGCTAAGCGCGTCAGTCGAGGCTGGCGTGCTGCGGCTGGCTTTCAGCACAGCCGCGCTCCGGCGCGGGTGTCAGGATGCGCTCCGGCACTCCAGACTCCGAGAATCCTCTCGACAGCGCAATCCTCGCGACGAAATATCAACCACGCAAACAGGATGGCCGGCCGGCTCCTACGGAATGTTCCACAGCAAAACAACGGGTGCGGCGGTGTTGCTCGGAGTGGGAATCCTTTTCATGATCGCCGGCAAAATATTGACCGGTCTGGTGATGGCAGGAATCGGGATATTTTTTTGTTGATTGCGATGTCACAAGGAGAATGGAAAGCATTTTGGTTCGCCACAGCCGCGCGTATTTTCGGCAGCATCTTCGCCTTTCAAGCTGTCGCCGGCACCATCAAAGGACAAACCACTTACACCAACTTTCAGAAAAAGCAACCGATGGAATTGGTCACTCGCGAGGGATCGCCTGGAAAGTTTCGAGCTGCCATCAAAGCCCGCTGGGCATTCGCGGCATTTGCGTGGATCGGAGCCGCTGGAGGTTTCGCTCTTCATAGCGCCTGGCGGAAGATGTAAAATCGGTTTTGGCCGATTTCGAAGGTCAGCGCAAAGTCCGCTGCACGAGAAGTCGCGAAGCGTCCCGGACTGCGGCGGTCCTCCGCCGCTCGAAAAATTACCACGTCGGCTTTGGATCTTGTCTTGGAGCTTGGAGCTTTTCTGCCTACCTTGCCGCCATGCCTCGCACGCGCCTTGAACTGGAGGAAATCGAACGCCGCATCCTTGCGCCGTACGCCCAACACAGCGCCGATACGCGCGGCCGCAAATTCAGCGAAGCCCCGCCCGCGTGGCGGACCCAATATCAGCGCGACCGCGACCGCATCATCCATTCGCGCGCCTTCCGCCGCCTCGAATACAAAACCCAGGTCTTTCTCAATGGCACCGGCGATCATTTCCGCACCCGCCTGACTCACACGATGGAAGTCGCCGCGATCTCGCGGAACATCGCGCGCCCGCTCAAGCTGAACGAAGACCTCGCCGAAGCCATCGCGCTCGCCCACGACCTCGGCCATTCACCCTTCGGCCACAAGGGCGAAACCGTGCTCAACGAGCTAATGAAAAAACACGGGGGCTTCGAGCACAATCGCCACAGCCTCCGCATCGTCGAAGAGTTGGAACAAAAATATCCCGATTTCCCCGGCCTCAACCTGAGCTGGGAAGTCCGTGAAGGATTGGTCAAGCACTACACTGCCTTCGATCATCCTACCAAGCGGTCCGATTTCGCCGCGAAGAATTCCTCCCTCGAAGCGCAAATCGCCAATCTCGCCGACGAAATCACCTACTACAGCCATGACCTCGATGACGGCATCGAATCCGGTTTGCTCTCCGAGAAAAATCTTACGCGCGACGTCCGCATCTGGGCCTGCGCCGCACGACTCGTGAAAAAGGAGCACGGCGATTTGCCCCATGAATGCCGCCGCTATTTTACCATTCGCACCATTATTGATTTGCAGGTCAAGGACGTCGTGGAAACCAGCGAACAAAAAATTCTGGCTGCCGGAGTGCGATCGGCGGACGACGCGCGGCTCCATCCGAAAGTGCTCATCCAATACAGCCCGGAGCGCCGCAAATTAAACATCGAACTGCGCAAATACCTTTACAAAAATTTATATTTCAACCCCGCCGTGAACGAACCGCATCTCCGCGCCAAGCAATTGCTGCGCGATTTGTTCGCGTACTACGTAAAGCACCCCGCGGAAATCGGCGAGCACGCGCGCAAGCGCATGCGCAAAGTGGGCATTCACCGCGCCGTCTGCGATTATCTCGCCGGCATGACCGACCGCTATGCCATGCAGGAACACGAGCGCATTTTCTCACCTGAAGCGGCCTGATCGTAGCGCAGCCGTCCCGGCCGCGAGTGGCGGCGGCGTCCGGCCGCCAGGCCTCCGGAGCGCGGAATTCATTCCGCGAGTTGGCGCGTCACTCCGTGCGCGCCGAAAGAAAATCCCGTTGTGTGAAACGTCACACCCCCGGCTTCCGCGCCGCAATCACCAGTTTCCCATCCTTCACATCAATCGACTTCAGCTTCTTCAACCCCGCCGCCGCGCGCGGGTCGTCATTGAATCTCTCCGCCAGATTTTCCGAGGCTATTTCCCGCATGATATTCCCCGGCACCGGCTCGCCCTTCACCGACAGCGATTTCGCCATGATGATCAGTTCACCGTTGGTCAAAGCCACATGAAAATCACCGGTCGCGTTGATATATCGGCCGCGCAACCGCGCCAGCCCCAAATCCGCCGCTGGAAAACTGATCTGCGCGCTCAATTGATCGCCCTTGATGGACACATACAAATGATCTTTCAGTTTCAGTGATGCCAAAAGCGGGTCGGTCTCAATCAGCGCGTTCAACTCGTCGGCGGACAGCACCAGCGGTTCGGTCGGTTCACCATCACGGACATCTTCCTGGAACGTGTCCACGCGATCATGCAATTGGAACATCTGCACGTCCGGCAATTTCACACTCGGCAGCGTCATCGGTTGCGTGTCGGTCAGGTGATTCACCATCCAATGATGGTAAAGCAGGCCAAAACAAGCGCCGATCAACAACACCACGGTGGCGAAAATAACATAAGGCAAACAACCCTTTTTGCGATTCTGTTGCGGCTCAGCCATAATTTAAATGCCGATAACCTAGACGAATCCCCAACGGAAACCAACGGGCGATTTTTCCTCCCAGTAGCCGGAGCGCCGATCTCCCGATCGGCGCGAACAACGTAGTGGCAACGAAAGCCGCAATTCAACAACACAACACTTTCCGGACTTCCAATCGCACCTGCAGCTTTTCCACAGTCGGCTTATTCGTTGAGGACGGGGGTCTCGCATTCGGCTGGTTGGTCGCGGGCGCGGTTTTCGGTGGAGCATTCGTCTCAGGCGGCTTCGGAATCACAATCAGCTTGCCATCCTCCACCTTCACCTCCTGCAACTTCGCCAGCGCTTGCGTTAACTGGACATCGTTCGTCCACGAGTCAGCGAAATTTTCCGAGCGAATGTTCGCCATGAACTTCTCCGGCAAAGGCCGCCCTTTTACAAAAAGCGATTTCACAGTGAGGCTCAGCCGCCCGTCGTGCAGCGACACCGCAAAGTCTCCGCTCCCGTTGAAATACCGCCCCCTGAGCATCCGGAACCCGAGCCGTTTCCCGAGCTCGTCCGTCGGCAAACTCAACATCGCCTGCACGCTGTTGTTGGTGAAACTGAAATAAAGCCGCACCGGTGTGGGATTGGTCCGGGTGGCGTAGGCGATGAGCGCGTTCAATTCCTCGGCCGTCAACGTCAGCGGCTTCGTGGCCTGGTTTTTTTTCAGGGCCACGTCGAAATCATTGACGCGCTGCTGCAAATTGGTGATCTCGGCCTGGGACAAAGTTACCGCCGGAATTTCCATCGGTTTTGTATCGGTGTATTCCGCGACGAGTTTTTTTACGTAACGATAAACCGAGTAGCCGGTCAGCAACGCCAATAACAACAACACCGCGGCGACAATGCCGCCCCAAAACAAACAGCCGCGCCCTTTTTTCTGTTGTTCACCAGGCATCATAATCGTTCGTTGATTTGGATTTGCTTCCCTCCTGACAATCGGTATGGCCGAGGATGGCCATCTCCTTCCCCCCTTTGACCGCGCAAGATAGCGCGAGCGAGCGCATCGTGCTGCTCAGCGGGCCGGTGGGAAACAGCACATTGAGCCGCGGATCCACGCACGTGAGCGCCACCACCGGCAGCTCCTTTTTAAAATCCGCCACGCGCACTCCCGCCTGCGCATCCCCTGCCACGGCGCGATGATTGGCATCAATGATGGCTTCGAAGAGGCGCATTCCTATGGGCGTAGTAAAGCCACAAATCCCGCTTGTTCGAAATGCTGATCCGAAGTAAGCGCCTCATTCAGACCTCGCTCCTTCATCACCACGAACGAAATGCAATCCGTCCAACTCCATTCTTTGTCGAGCCTCTGGCAAAAGAAGTTCCAACCGTGAATTGCGATCTCTTCCGTCAACGGGATAATTTCGAGTTGCGACGAAGCCTGAAGCGCGTTGATGAGCCGAATTGCGTCTCTCCTGATTTTTGTTTTGGAAAGAGCGCTGCCGATCTCCAGAAGCACGGCACGCGTCGTCACGAGTCTCGTTCTGTTTTTTTCAATAGCTGCAGCTACCTGCAAAGCCCTGGCTCGGTGCTGGTCGCTGGCATAAGCGAGCGCGATAACATAAGACGAATCAAGAAAGAATGCGTTACCAGGCATCCTTTTTATCTCCATAAAGATAATCGTCCAGATGCTCCGAAAGATCGGGCGGGCCTTCCAATTTCATCGAAGCAGCGATTTTCATCCATTCATAAGGGTCGCCACTTTTGTCAGCCGCCTCGCTTATGGATTCTATGTAACGCAGCACTTCTTCACGTTTTTCAGGCGGTAAGGCGCTGACCTTCTCCATGATGGCTTCGGTCGTGCTCATGATTCATCTAAAATATACCTTCCAATGCGAAAAACCAGCTTTTTGACCCTCCCTCCTCTACGAGATGATTGGCATCAATGATGGCTTCGAAGAGGCGCATATCAGAAAACAGTTCGCCAATTTCTCGCGTTGCTCACTGAGATTTTAAATGAACGGTAATCGTTTGACGAAACGGCGGGTTTCACGGCAACTCGAAATGCCGAGTCCGCGCCGGACAAAACCGTCAGGGAAGCGAGTCCATTCGCAGCGTCTATCATCTGCCCTTTCGAGTTGAAAAATCGGCAATCGAATTCAGGATCCTTCCATGCAACCGGGCTTTGGTTGGTCAGGATGCCGGTCACATATAACCGAGGCCCGTCCGACGTCTCCACCCAGTTCATATTGGATTTAAGAATCCGAATGGAATCCTTGTAAGCGGAATAGTACGGCGATGGATTCATTATATTTCCAGCGAAGTACGTAAAGATGCCAAACATCGCGAGAAACGGCACACTCCAAGCAAGAAACAATACAATCGGATTGCGAAAAGAAAAAAATGTGAGCCATTGTCGGCAGCGCGGGCAAAGCTTTGCCGCCGCCGGAATGCTTTCCGCGCAATAGCGGCAGATTTTATTTGTGTCCTGTTTATCGCAACTCATTTAGGGCAATTCGCTAATGGGTTTGGCCGGCGCGTTGCCATCGCGGGCGTTTTCCACGCGCGCTCGTGCGGCAAGAACTCTATTCGTCAACGTCGTCGAACGATGGAAAGCGAATGCGTGTTCGTCGCCGGGCTGAACGACAAACGGATTTGCCACGCTCGCATGCACGACATCAGGAGCGCCTTGAGCATTGGTAACCGTCAATTCAAATTCCTGAACGCGCCATGGCAGCCTGCCTCTATTCGTTACGAATCCTGAAACTGCGTAATAATATTTGTTCGACTCCTGATTCTCGACCGTGACGTTCACATTCACGACCTTCAACTCGTTTCGATGTCTCTCAAAAGGGTACCGGCTGCCATCGGAATCGTCCGGCCAAACCGAGGCGCAAACGAAGATGAAGGAGCCATAAAGAATCAGGGCAGCCAACCCCGCCATCAACTCCTGTCGAAAGATTGGAAAGCGGCCCAATCTTGAATTACAAAACGGGCACTTCTTCGCCGCCATCTTGATCGTCTCGGCGCAAAACGGGCAAATCTTCGTTTCGGCGGCAGCGTCCATGAACGTTACTTCTTCCGGCCTACCAGGAAATAAAGCAGCGGCCCAAGGCAGGGCATTAAAATAATCACCAGGACCCAGACCACTCTCTGACTTCCTTCCAATCGCGGATTCTGAATCGCGTCAATCAGCATCCAAATCTGAAAGATCACCTCCAATGCGCCCAGCAACGACACCGGGGCTAATATCAAAAATCCCAACAAAGGTTCAAAGACGGGGTGCATAGGATTCCTTTTCTGTATCAGACCGTTGATCGACCGTTTAAAGCATTTCTATCGTAGTAGAGGAGGTAACGAGTCTCAAATTTCATGGCTTTAATGTATCAAGTCAGAGACTCCTCACGTCGTCTCCTACATTTTTAACGGGCTGTTAAGCGTGAACCGGCGGCACCAGCTTGCGTTTGGGCCGGCCCGCGAAAAAGTAAATCGCCGCGCCCAAAAAATGCAGCAGCGCCACCACCACGACCCAGATCACGCGCTCGTCGTTGTTGAGGCCGCGGTTCTTCGCCGCATCGATCAGCATCCAGATCCAAAACGCCGTCGCCAGCAAACCGAGCGGCAGGATAAATAACAGAAACAACAGAATTTCCCATCCTCCTAACATAACATTCCTTTCGTTCAGGTTCTATCGATCGCCGAAACAATCGTTTCGGCTTGCTCCGGTTTCAATACTCAGGTTTTCTCCTTTTCGTTTTTAGCCATTGCGTTCTTCAACGCCGGCACTTGTTCCAGCAACTTTTCAAACTTCACGCCCGTCAGGCTTTCCAATACCGGCGGCAATTGCGCAATGATCTGCGTCACGTCGCCGGTCAACTTGCTCGCGCCGCCGCCCGGCCCATTGCCGCTGTTGATGATGACCATCTTCTCGGTCTTCGAGAGCGGCTCGCTGACCTTGCCCGCCACTTCCGGCAACACGCGCACGATCATTTCGATCACCGCCGCTTCGTTGTATTGCTTGAAGGATTCCGCTTTGGCCTGCATGGCGGACGCGGTCGCCTTGCCTTGCGCTTCAATGACGGATGCCTCCGCCAAACCGCGCGCCTTGTTCGCCTCGGCTTCGGCCAAACCGGTCGCCTTGGATACGTCCGCACTGGCAAAGCCTTTTGCCTTGGCCGCCGATGCCGCGCCTTCCGCTTCGGTTTCGAGTTGGAACTTCGTCGCATTCGCCAGCGTTTCCACCCGGTAACGTTCCGCGTCCGCCGGCTTTTGCACCGTAGCTTCGAGTTCGCGTTGCTTGCGCTGAATTTCCTGCTGCTGCAACTCGATTTGCTTCTGCTTCTCCACGATGCTCACCTGCACCTCTTCCGCCTTCACCAACTGGCCGGTCTTGAACTTCTGCAAATCATACGCCAGGTCCGCCTCGGCCTTCTTCTGGTTCACCGCCGCCTGGTATTGCGCCACGTTGGCCTGGTAATCCCGCTGCGCCTCCGCGATTTTCGTGTCCGCCGCGAATTTCGCCTCCTGTCCGGCCTGTGTTGCCTGCGCCGAACGGATCGTGGCGTCGCGGTCCGCCTCTGCCTGCGCGATTACCGCATCCCGCTTCACCTGCGAAATCCGAGGTTTGCCCAACGCATCCAGATAACCCTGGGAATCACGGATGTCGCGAATCGTAAAACTCACAATACCCAACCCCATGTTCGCCATGTCGCCCGCGGCTACTTCCTGCACCTTCGACGCGAACGCATCGCGGTTCTGGTAAATTTCCTCTACTGTCATCGTGCCCAGAATCGCGCGCAAATGCCCTTCCAACGTCTGCATCGCGATGTTCTTGATCTCATCCGTCGTCTTGCTCAAGAATTGTTCCGACGCCGTGGCGATCGAAATATCGTCGCCCTTGATCTTGATTTGCGCCACGCCATCCACCTTCACCGGCACGCCTTTGCTCGTGTAAACCTCCGGTGTCTGCACATCGATGGTGAGGATTTCCAGCGAAAGGATGTCCACCTTTTCCTTGACCGGCATGACAAACGTGCCGCCGCCTTTCACGATGCGGAAGCCAATGTCGCGCGCCGTACCGTCGGCATCGATGATGCGATGCCTGCCGCCGGAAACGACCAATACCTGGTTCGGGCCCACCTTCGTGTAACGACTGGCCCAAAGGGCGAGCATCAGAAAAATGAGAAAAACAATGGCCGCCACGCAGGCGGCGATAATCATACCGGTGGTGACTTCAGCGAAGAAGGGTGTGACTTGCATTTTGGTTACTTGGTTTGGTGAGGTTCGATTTCGACAAAAAATTGTGTGCCGATGATTTTCCGGATGCGCACGCATTGCCCGGCAGTCACCGGCGAACCATCCGTGGTGCGCGCCGGCGCCGTGTAACGCGAATTGCCCTGGACGTATGAAATCTCACCCACGCCATTTTGCGGGATCGGCGTCGCCACTGATGCAATCTGGCCAACGAGCGTTGCCACTCGCGACTCGCTGGATCCCTGAAACTTTTTGAACATGGCATTGAACAGCAAAAACGTGAGCAGGGCCAGCACGCCTCCGGCCACCGCGGAAATGGGCGCGCTGACCCAAATGGATTTGGTCGCCGGAATGCTGTTCAGGATCAAACCGCACGCGCCAAACGCCGTTACAAACGACGCCAGTATCGTGGGGCTGAAGAAGGAAATGCCGGGCATCCCGCTGTTGTCGAAACCCGCGTCCGCGTGGCCACTCGTGCCCAAATCCGCGTGGGCATGCCCGCCGAAATCGTGTCCAAAGAAATGGCCCGCGATGACACTGCAAATGGTGAAAACCAAGCCGACAGCCAGACAGATTGCGTAGATAATCATAAAGGCCTCGTCCTTCTGTTGGCTGTTAGTTAAGTCTTAACCAAACAACCGAAGCAAGCACGAAACGAATTCGCGCCCGCCTCGCTCTTCACCATTGCCGCCCCTTTGCGTCTCCCATTCATTACCTGCCTCCAGCAAACAACACCCCCAACCCGCTCGCACCTACAATTTGCCCCCTTCTTTGTAAAACATCGCATGCAGCGCAGTCGCCCCGACTGCGAGTGTCGGCGGCGTCTCGTGGCCAGGAGTAACCCCTGGGCGTTCTCCTCTCCTTCCGCGGCCCCCATAGACCCAAATCTGTACACTCTCATCCCCCTTCCACCCGCAGAATCTTGAAACCTTTTGACCTTTCCCCCGTCTTAGCTAAAAATCGCGTAAATCAACATATGAATCGCAAACTCGCATACGCCATTTGTGCCCTCATCGGAACCTCCCTCGCGGCGCTCGCGGCTGACGTCGACACCAGCAAACTGCCGCCTCCCTCGACCAGGACGGGCATCACTTACCAGAACGACATCAAGCCCATATTTGACGAAACGTGCGTCAAATGTCATCACGGCGCCAAGGCCAAGGGCAAGCTTCACCTCGACAGCCTGGAAGGCATCCTGAAAGGCAGCGAAGACGGCAAGGTCATTGAACCCGGCAACAGCGCCAAAAGCATGTTGGTCCTCAACGTCGCTCACCTCGGTGACAAAGACGATTTCATGCCGCCGCCGAAGAACAAAATGGGCCTCAAGCAACTCTCCCCCGAACAAATCGGCCTCATCCGTGCCTGGATTGATCAAGGCGCGAAATAATGTGACCGTCAAACGCCCGTCGCACCGATTGAATCCCAAATTCGAAACTAACCACAAATCTCATCTCCCTCTCCGCCGCGAAGCGGGGAAGAGAGCCGGGGTGAGGTGGTGCCCAGGGCACGGGGGAAAGCACTCTGTATTTAGTTATTCCCTGCCGCTCGACACATGAAATTAAGAACCGCAATCGCCCTCGCCGGCGCCCTCGGGCTCTCCCTCCTCGCGAGTGCCGTGGATGTCGACACCAGCAAACTGCCGCCGCCGTCCACGCAAAAAAACGTCACGTTCGACAAGGACATCAAACCCCTTTTCGAAGCGTCCTGCGTCCACTGTCACGGAGCCGAAAAGCCGAAAGGCAAACTCCGGCTCGACACGCTCGCGGGTGCGCTTAAGGGCAGCATCGATGGCCCAGTGCTCGAACCCGGCAAGAGCGCCAAAAGTTTTCTCGTGGCGAACATTTCCTATCTCGGCGACGAAGACGACTTCATGCCGCCGCCGAAGGACGCCAAGAAATATCCGAAGCTTACGCCGGAACAAATCGGCCTCGTCCGCGCCTGGATCGATCAAGGGGCAAAATAAGCGCTTCCGGCAACGTGCTGCCGGCGTCTCGCCAGAAGATCTAATTTCCTGAGTAGTCCCGGCGTCAGGGCGCATTGCACAAACGCACGGAGCGCGGCTCTGTGAGCCGCAGCAACATTCCACTTTGGAAAGTCGTCGAACTTCTTCACACGTGCCGCTTCCCCACCTTGCTGCGGGTCGCAGACCCGCGCTCCTTTCGATGTGGAAAACACGCCCTCACGCCTGCAGCTAGAGCTTCCCGAATTGGTAGGGCGCGTCGCTCCGCGCGCGCCGCTCCGGAAACCACCCCCCGCTCGGACGCTATTTCCTCCGCTTCAATTCCCTCAACTCCTGCTGCTGTTTCAACAACGCCACGCGTTCCTCATCCGTCAAATTCGGCTGGTTCGCCTGGTGCATCAGCGCCGCGAGTTGGCGGTCGATATATTGAGTCTTTAACCGCAGAATCACATCCGCCAATTGCTGCTGCGGATTCGGAATTGGCCGGTCCTCCGTCGCCGCTTCCGTCACCAGGTTTCGCATCTCCGGCGTTTCGCACTGATCCAGAAATCCACCGAGAATGGTCCATTTGCCGCTGCGATGCGCCCCCACCCGCCGCGAAAAAATCTGCCGCACCAAATCGTGCTGGATCCATTCCGGCGGCAAATTGGCCGCGCACGACTCCATCAGGTCTTCATTCAAGAAAATCAATTTCAACAACCAGAATTCCGTCGGAGATGGCCGCTGCATTTGCGGAACACTTTCCGGCGCCTCTTCCGCAGCCGGCATCGTCGCTGGTTTCGCGCGCGAAATTTTTTTGAACTCCGTCCGCACAGCCTCCACCGACACACCCAACCGCAACGCCGTCTTCTGCGCAAATTTATCAATCAAAACCGTATTCCCCGTCTTGTGCACCGCCTCCGCCATACCCTGCAAAATCGCCTGCCGCCCTTTGTCCGTCGCCACATCATTCGTCGCGCACAGCCGATTCAAATAATAATCAAAAAATCCGTCCGCGCCCTCGATCAGCTTGCGAAACGCCTCGCCGCCGTTTGCCTTGATGAAACTATCCGGATCATGCGGCGCCGGCACCACCGCCACGCGCACCGCCAGCCCCGATTCCAACAGGTGATCCAACGATCGCACCGCCGCCTTTTGGCCCGCTTCATCGGAATCAAAACACAGCACCACCTCATCCACGTAACGCTTCAAAATGCGCGCGTGCTGGTCTGTGAAAGCCGTCCCCTGCGGCGCTACGATGTTCTGCACGCCGCCCATGAAGCACGCGATCAAATCCAGTTGCCCCTCGCAAATAATCGCAAAACCCGCGTCGAGGATCGGCCGCTTCGATTTATCCAGCCCAAAGAAAACCTTGCTTTTGGTGAAAATCGGCGTTTCCGGCGAGTTCACGTATTTCGCCGTTTTTTCATCGCCCGACAACACCCGCCCGCTGAACCCAATCACCCGCCCTTGCTCATCACAAATCGGAAACATCAGTCGCCCGCGAAAACGATCGTAATAATTGCCGGTCTCCTCCTTGCGAATAATCAACCCGCTTTTTTCTATCATGGCCAGATCATGCCCCTTGCTTTTCGCCCAATTCACCGTGTCATCCCACGCCTCTGGCGCCGCGCCGATGCGAAATAATTTAATCGCTTCCGCCGACACGCCCCGTTTCGCCAGATAATCGCGCCCCACTTGCCCCGCCGCTTCATTGAGCAGGCAATGATGCCAGCGCTGCGCAATCTGCCCGTGAATCTCCAGCAGCGTATCCTTGAGATGCCTCGCCTCCTGCTGCCCCGCGCCCTGTTCAAATTCGAGCGGAATTTTCGCGCGATCCGCCAGCCGCTTGACCGACTCCACGAAATCGATGCTTTCGTATTCCTTGACGAACGTGAACACATCGCCCCCCTTGTGGCAGCCGAAGCAATGGAAAATCTGGCGCTGCGGGTTGACGTTGAAGCTGGGCGATTTCTCCTTGTGAAACGGGCACAGCGCCACGAAATTCGCGCCCGCGCGCTTCAGTGGCAGATAGGACCCGACCACGTCCACAATGTCGCTGGCGGCGCGAATGCGCTCGATTAAATCGTCAGAAAAAAACCCGGCCATCTACGAAGCCAGAATGCCGGATGCCGGAAGCGGAAGCAAACGTTTCGGAGCGCGCAAAACGCTTCACGGCCTCTCTCAGCTTCCTCTGCTGCCTCCTGTTCAGTTCTTTGTTCTGTTGATTTCGTTCTGTCGAACTCCGAGCCGACCGGATCAATTCCCCCCGTTCAACTGCCCAATTTCCCGCTCCTTGCGAAGCTGCTTCACCTCGCGCGGCGTGCTCTTGATCAGCAGAAAGCCGAGTTCGTTATGGATTTCCTGCCCAACGAACGAGTTTTGAAAAACGTCGGCTTGCACCGTGTAAAGCTTCGGGAAAAAGTCGCTGCCATAAACGTCGTTTTGGAATGCCAGGTCCGCGTCAATCTGCGCCTTCGTGTAGAGCGGCGCGTTCAGGAACGCCAGCGCAAAAATGATGATGCACGCATACCGCACCAAACCCGCCAGCATCCCCAGGTAATATTCCATGCCGCCAAAAGCATCGCTCCCCACCAGCTTGCCCTTCGCCAGCTTCTTAATGGCCAAAAATGCAACAGTGATGCCTAAAGCAATGACAATGTAGGCCATCAAATAGGCCGAAAGACGGCTGAAAATTGAATTGTCCGAAAGCACGTCTCCGACGATTTGGTAGCCCACCCCGGCGACAACGATAATGGCGAGCCATTTGAGCACCAACATGAGCTCTTCGGACATGCCATGCTTGCGCCCCCGCGCCACGCCAAAGGCGAGCACCAGCGCAACCACGATATCAAACCAACCAAATGGTAAATTCATAATTCCCGCAATGTGCGGTCGTTTACAAGGACGCCAGCCAAATAGCGGGATTTATGCCAAATTGAAGCACCAACCGTCCAAGCGCCAAGTCCCAGAGAAACTCCAAGCATCAAATTTCAATCGGACGAGCCCGGCGCGCCGGCAGTTTTGGAGCTTGGATCTTGGAGCTTCCCTGGAGCTTGGACGGTTGGAGCTTTAACTTGGTTCTTGGAGCTTTATTTCGGGTTTGCCCAAAGCCAATCCCGAATCGCCGCCGCCTGCGGAAAATTCGGGTTCAGCGACAGCACCTTCTCATATTGTTCGCGCGCCTTGATCGGCTCACGCAGCGGCTGCGCATACAGCGCGCCCAACGCGAAATGCGCGTTAACATCATTCGGCGACCTCGCCAGCACCTTCTCCAATTCCTTCGCCGCGTCCACCGGGTAATTGGCCTGCTTCAGCGCCAGCGCAAAATTGAACCGGGCATCATGGGAATCCGGCTGAATCGCCAGCGCCATCTCATAAGCGGAAAGCGCCTCCGGCACGTTGCCAATTTGGAAACTCGCCACACCCAGGTCGTAATACGCGTCGTAATATCCCGGGTCCAATTGGGTTGCTTTCTTGTAATCCGCTACGGCGGTCGAAAATTGCCGCGCCTGCTGCGCCTGCGCTCCGTCGTAGACCGACCTTTGCGCCGCCGTACGGTCGCCGTCGGCAGGCTTCCTCGGCGATCGATAATTATAACGTGCAAACGTCAGCGCCGGTTCCACCTGTTGCGCTGCCGGCGCAGTCTCGGTGGACGAATGCGCCGACGACGCACTCGGCTTTTCGCTGCTTCGGAAAAGATTCGCGGGGTTCACATGCGAAAAAAAGCCGCGATGCTGCGCCGTCGTATTCGAAGTCACCACCGGCTCGCTTGCGTTTCTGCCACCGGACTCGGCCGCGCCGTGAATCACCGGTTCCGGCGCGACCTGCACTACTTCCGTGCGCGGCGCGGGGCTGGACGGGTTCGGCTTGGGATTGCTCTGCGCGGCGCGCTCGGTTCGCGCCGGGCGCGGAGCCGGAGCGGCTGCCGGCCGCGCGGGGGCGGGTTCAGGCGCGGAACTCGCCGGCGCCGGCCGGGGCGCCTCGGCTTGAGGCGCGTTCCCCTGTGTCAACGCGCGCACGATGGCATTCACTTCATCCCAACTCGCCGGGCGCGGTTTCAACGCGAGATATTCCTGGTAACGCTGCAACGCGTATTGCCGATTGCCCAAACGCTCCGAAACGATCGCCAGGTTCAACAGCGCCGGGGCGTAACCCGGTTTTGCCCTCAGCGCCGCGTTAAAAAATTGCGCCGCCTCCACCGTGCGGTTCCGCTCCATCTCCAGCACGCCCATGTCATTCAGCGCCTCGGGCTCCTGCGCGTCGATCTGCCGCGCCTGGTTGAAACTCCTCTCCGCGCCCACCAGATCGCGCAACGCCAACTGCGCCTCGCCCAGCTTCACCCAGCCTTCCGGCGACTTCTCGCGATGCAACGTGTAAGCCGTGAATTCCACTTTCGCCTGGTCGGGATGATTTTGCTCCAGCAACAGGCAGCCGAGATTGTAATACGCCTCCACCAGGTTCTGGTCGAGGCCGAGCGCCTTCTTGTAAGCCTCGGCGGCGTCATTCGCGTTGCCGGCCTGATGGTACGCCAGCCCGAGATAATTCCACGCCTGCGCGTTCGTGCTCAGGATGGTCGTCGCTTTCTGGAGGCGCGCCACCGCTTCCGTGTACTTGCCGCGCTCCAGCAATTGTTTCCCAGCCAGCAACGCCCGTGGTCCCGGCGGCTTGCAACCCGTCATCAGCACGCCCAAAAACAGGCAAATCAGCGGGCAAACAAACGAAACATAAATCCGGCAGGCGCGGCGCTCGAAAATGACTTTTCCTTCTTTTTCGCCATCATTCCCGCTCGCCTTTTTGGTGGTCAGCATCAAAGCTCGTGGTAGCATTCGCGCCGTGTCAGGTAAAGTTTTTAGTTTTTTTCTTTTAACATTTGCGATCGCCGCCCGCGCGGACAGCGCCAGTTCCTATTCCCCCGCGCTCAGCAGCACGGCTCGCGCCAAAGTGGTCATCGTCCAGGACCCCAATGCGACCGACGCCTTTCTGCCCGACCCGGATCACGTCCGCAACATGGTCACGCGCGGCATCACCGCGCTCACCGGAAAAACCTACGTCGGCGACGCCTGGCTCAGCCTCGTCTCCACCCAGGACATCGTCGGCATCAAGGTCTTTTCCGAGCCCGGCCCGAACAGCGGCACCCGCCCCGCCGTCGTGGCCGCCGTCGTTCAGGAACTCATCGACGCCGGCCTGCCGCCGAAACAAATCGTCGTTTGGGACAAACACCAAACCGACCTCCGCCTGGCCGGTTATTTCGATCTCGCCAAACGCTTCGGCATCCGCGTCGCCGGCAGCGCCGAGGCCGGTTACGACGAAAAAGTGTTCTACGACACTCCGCTCCTCGGAAATCTCGTCTGGGGCGATTTGGAATTTGGAAAGAAAGGCGAAGGCGTGGGCCGCAAATCCTTCGTCTCGAAACTCGTCACCAAGGGCATGACGAAAATCATCAATATCACGCCGCTCATGAACCACAACCAAGCCGGCGTGGTGGGAAACCTGTTCAGCCTGGCCAGCGGCAGCGTGGATAATTTCGGCCGCTTTGAAGACCAACAACGCCTCGCCACCGCCGTGCCGGAGATTTACGCCCTGCCCATCCTGAGCGACCGCGTGGTTCTCAACATCACCGACGCCCTCATCTGCCAGTACGAAGGCGAGGAACGCAGCCTCTTGCATTACTCCGCCATTCTGAATCAGCTCCGCTTCAGCCGCGATCCCGTGGCCCTCGACACGCTCTCCTTGCAGGAACTCGACCGACAGCGCGCGCTGGCCAAACTGGCGGCCATCCATTTCGATCCCGAACTCTACAACAATGCCGCCCTCATGGAACTCGGCATCAGCGACCCGAAAAAAATCGACGTCACCGAGCTGAAATAATCGATTGTAGCGGCGGTCTGTGACCGCCGCCAAATTTCTCTCCAACTCATCAGTTTCCGCTCACGTCCGGCAGTTTCCCATCCTGATAGCTCGTCAACGCCGCCTGCAACGTAGCCTTTTGACTGGCATTCGCCGCCGCAGCCAGCGCCTTTTGTTGCGTCGCGATTGCATCCTCTTTCTTCCCGTTCATGAACTGCGCGCGCGCCAGGGTTTCGAGCATCCCCGGGTCTTTCCCGCCCGTCAGCTTGTTCGCGCGCTCGGCCAATTTCTGAGCCAGCACCGTGTCGCGCTTCTCCAAATCCGGCCGCGCCACCAGCATCCACGCCAATCCATCCTGCACTTTCGCCTCATCCGGATGCGCGTCACTGAACGAGGCCACGAGCTTGTAAGCCTCGTCATATTTTTTCTGCTTGAACAAAATCTCCATGCGCAGCGCCTGCGGCGAAACCGTATCCTCGGGGTCCGCCTTCGCAATCTGGTCCACAATGCTATTGGCTTCGTCCCATTTCCCCGCCGACATCGCCACGTCCAATTTGGATGAAAGCTCAGCCATCTCCTTTTCCATCGCCTGCTCCTTGTCAAAATCCGCCGAAGCCTTGGCAATATCATAATGGCCGCCGAGAATAGCGTTGAAAAGCTTCTCGGTCATTTCCTGCGGATGCCCGATCCACGCGATCACTCCCTGCTGATTCACGATGAACGCCGTCGGAATTCCCTCCATGCCCGACGCCTCCATCCAGGTGGTGAACATCGCGCCGTTCTCATCCTTGCTTTTGTCATCCAGCGCCACGCGATAGGTCATATTCGACCCCATGGTCTTTACGAACGGCGCCACACCAGCAGTATTGTCCTCCTGGCAATCGACTCCGATCACCACCACGCCCTTGTCCTTGAACTGCTGGTAAAGCGCGTTCAAATGCGGAATCGACTCCCGGCAAGGCACGCACCACGTCGCCCAAAATTCCACCACATAAACTTTGCCCTTCTCAAAGCCCTTCACCGGGTCGCCTTGCACCCAATTCCCCACCTGCAACTTCGGCGCCGGATCGCCGAACTTCAAAGTCGCCGCCGCGGTTGCCGACCACGCCAGGCCCAGCCCCGTCGCCACCGACAACATCATGCGCATTTTCATCTTCATAAAATTCTCACTTTCCGGACGGTAACCAATGAGACGCACCGTTCGCTCTGCTGGTCACACCTATAATTCAGGAAAGCTTGCATCGCCAATGCTAATTTGACCACGGTAGTTATGTTCACTGATCTTTAATTGGTCCAGCAAAAGCTCCAAGCAATCCAAACTCCAGAAAAATCCCAAGCAGTTGGACGCTTGGTGCTTCCCTTCTTCATTCTTCATTCTTCATTCTGCCTTCTTCCTTCAATCCCCTCCTCCCGGTCCTCCAACACCCTGTTGCAGCGCGAATTGTATGATCGGCAAAAACACCGCAATGACAATGCTCCCCACCACCACCGCCAGGAATACGATCATCACCGGCTCCAGCAAGGACGTCATCGACGCCACCGCGTTGTCCACCTGGTCATCGTAATTATCCGCCACCTTCATCAGCATGTCCGGCAATGCCCCCGTCTGCTCGCCGATATCCACCATCCCCGCCACCATCGCCGGGAACACCCGCGACGCCTTTAACGGCGCCGCGATCGTGTCCCCCTCCTTCACGCTGTCGTGCACCGACCGCACCACTCCGCTCACCACTACGTTCCCCGTCGTCTCCTTGACGATATTCAACGCCTGCAAAATCGGCACGCCGTTCGCAATCAACGTTCCCAATGTCCGCGCGAACCGCGAAATGGCCAGCTTGCGGAAAATCGGCCCGAACACCGGCGCCTTCAACCGGAATTGATCCCACACCCGCCGCCCCGCCTTCGTGCGAATCGCCAGCAAAAACGCCACCACCAACGCCACTGCGCCCGCGCCCATCAACGGCAAATGCGTCTTCAGCGCCAGGCTTAACTTCAGCACGAACACCGTGAATGCCGGCATCTTCATATTCATCCCATCGAACAACTCGCGAAATTTCGGGATGATATAGACCATCATCAGGATCAGGATTGCCGTCGCCACCACCAGCACCGCCGCCGGATAAAACATCGCCGCCTTCACCTTGCCCTTGATTTTCTGCGCCTTCTCCATGAAATCCGCCAACCGTCGCAGCGTGACTTCCAGCGCGCCACTCAACTCACCCGCCTTGACCATGTTCACATAAAGCGTATTAAAAATCTTCGGATGCGCCGCCAGCGCCTCGGACAATGACCCGCCGTCCTCGATCCCGTCCGAAATCTCATCCAAAACCCGGCGCAACGCGGGCGAATCCTCCTCCTGCTCCCGCAACAACCGCAGCCCGCGCAACAAGGGCATCCCGGCCTCCACCAGCGTGGCCAACTGCCGCGTGAACACCGCCAGCACCGCCGGCTTCACCCGCCCGCTGATGAACGGAATCTGAATTTCCAAACTCAGCCCGCGCCCGCGAGGCTGCAGTGTCCGGTGCCGAGTGTCGGGGGAAGAGTCCCGTTTCCTTCCGCTCGCTCGCCAAATCCCACGCCTCTTCCCCTCTTCCCGGGACCCTCGCCCCTTTGTCGAGCGAAGCTCGACGATCCTGACTGGGAACAATCCCATCTCCTTGACGCGCCGAATGGCTTCATTTTGATCCACCACCTCCAGCTTGCCCTTTACGTTGAGCCCGCCGGAATCCACGGCTTCATAAGTAAAGTTGGACATAGGCTTTATTGGCTTCCGTTTGGTTGGACAACGCCCGCCGTAAAAGCGCACGCGACAAAAAGTCCACAGTCCGCAGTCGACAGCCGGTGGGGCAAGACTCCGTCGAGCCCTGACTTCCAACTCGAAACCCACTCCAATCTAGTCGCGAAAAAAAGAGCACGAATTCACGACTCGCCGCCCTCCTTTGAGCGCCGGTCTCCGGACCCGGCGAACTCCTGGGCCGTTCCTCAACGCGCCGATCTGGAGATCGGCGCTCCGCCGCCAACGTGCTGCCGGCGTCCCGCCGGCAGGAAACCTCCAAAACCTCCCATGCAAGTCATAAATTCATATTCAATCCGTGTCCATTGGTGGTTAAAAAAACCGAAACATTGGTCCCCTTTTCCCTCAGGTTTTTCCCCCACTTCAACGATGCCGCCGGACGTAGGACATTCGTCCATGGCTTTAACGCTCCCGAAAATCATTCATACAAATCCTGTTTACGGCAGTTACCTCGCCGATCCGTTCGTTTGGAAGGCGGGCGACACTTATTATGGCATCGGCACGGGCGAACTCGAGGCCAAAGGACAGGCGCTGGGGAAAATTTTTCCCGTGATTCAATCCTCCGATTTCGTGCAATGGAAATTTGCCAGCAACGCGCTCGTCCGGCCCGTGGCGGAACTTGGGTCGCATTTTTGGGCGCCGGAAGTCGCCGAGGGCGACGATGGCAGGTTCTATCTCTATTATTCCGTCGGCCATGGCGACGCCGATCACCAGCTCCGCGTGGCCATCGGCGAGAGCGCGCAGGGGCCGTATTTCGATTCCGGCAAGCCGTTGATCGCGCTGGACGAATGCCCGTTCGCCATCGATGCCCACCCGTTCCAGGACGTGGATGGCGAATGGTATTTGTTTTACGCGCGCGATTTTCTCGACGCGGCGAACGGCGCGCGGCCGGGGACGGCGCTGGCGGTGCGTCGCATGAAATCGATGACGGAACTGGACGGCGAGGAACATGTGGTGCTGCGGGCGCGCTCGGATTGGCAGCGGTTCCAGGCGAATCGCGCGATGTACGGCCGCGCGTGGGATTGGCACACGCTGGAGGGGCCGTTCGTGCGGCAGCATGGCGGACGGTATTATTGCTTCTACAGCGGCGGCCGTTGGGAAACGGAAAATTATGGCGTGGATTATGGCGTGGCGGATCACGTGCTCGGCCCTTATTCGGATGCGGGGAACGAACACGGCCCGCGTGTCCTGCACACGATTCCGAACCAGCTCATCGGTCCGGGGCACAATTCCATCGTGCTCGGCCCGGACGGCGAGACGGAGTTCATCGTGTATCACGCATGGGACAAGGCGATGAAGTCGCGCGAGATGTACATCGATCACCTTGTATGGATGCCCGATGGGCCGCGTTGCGATGGGCCCACGGTGGCGACGAATTTTTTGAGCCGGTGAGAATGTATTTGAACTGCGGCAACATATCGCCGCTTTGGCTCTGACAGACATGCCTGCCAGAGCGGAAAGCGCGGTCGTGCCCGCACCCAAATCGAATCGCCGGTGCTCCCAGCCGGCAAACCGGCAGGTTTGCCCTACCGTTATTTCCCACCGAATGCATCCACGAGGGCTTTCTGCACAATCTCGAGATCGCTCGCGCCACGAAAGCCGCTGAAGCCGACGGAGAGTTTCACCTCGCCGGCGACAGCGATCGGCTGCCCGCCTTCCCAGCCGATGAAATCCGGACGGATGATCCCGAATTTTTTGTCGTCGATCTGGCCGGTGAACACGAGGCGTTCGTATTCGCCGGTTTTGATGCCGGTGATCCACACCTGGCTGGCTTTGGTCCAGGCGACGCGAAACGAGTGGCGCGTGCGGAGCTTGTCTTTGCCGAACAGTTTGCCGTGCACGGCGCCGGATTCATCGATGATGCAGAGGGCGGTGTTGCCTTCGTTGCGGCTGCGGTCGTCCTCGATGGCGAGATATTCCGGGAGGCGTTTTTCCACTGCGGCGATGATCTTTGAAACCAATGGTGCGATTTGTGCGGAGTCCATGGAGGGGATAATCGCCTTTGGCGAAATCAAGTCAACTCCCGGGAGCGCCGCTGTGCGCAGCATCAGCCGCAGCAACGAAAAAAGACGAGGCGCCCGGAAGAACCTTCACATCCGGAAATGCGAACGTTGCTGCGGCTGGTCTTCGACACAGCCGCACTCCGGCAAAAATGCGGTTTCGGCGCAGTTCCGGGATTGTGCGTGGCGCGCATTTTGCTTATAAGACCGTTTATGATGTACCGGTTGTTGATTGGTTGCTTGTGTTTGGGAGCCGCAATTTCGCTGCGCGCGGGCACGGTGAAGCTGGACACGCTCACGGTGGGTTCGGTCACTTACAGCAACGTGACGGTTTTCGGCGCGAATTCGACCGATCTTTTTTTCTCGTCCGATTCCGGCGTGAGCAATGTGAAATTGAAATACCTGAGCCCGGAGTTGCAGAAGGAATTTCACTACAATCCGAAGGAAGCCGAGAAGGATGAGGAACAGCAAATCCAGGACGATAAAAATTATCAGAAGAGCCTGGCGGCATCGCTGGCGAGGAAGGTGAAAGCGGCCGAGCAGGCACGCCAGGCGCGCATCCAGGCCGTTTATTCGCAAGCCGGTTTCGGCGATGCGGTGGGAGACGATTCGCAGCTTGGGCAGGCCGCGCCTTCAATGGATTTCACGAACTGGGTGGGCGCGAAGCCGGACCTGGCGGGGAAATTGACCATCATCAGCGTATGGTCGCCAAAGAGCGCTTCGTGCCGAAAATGGATTCCGGCGATCAATGATCTCGAACGAGCGCTGGCGGGCAAGGTGCAAGTCGTGGGCGTGACGACGGCGAGCGAAGCGGACGTGACGCAATCGGACCCGAAGATTAATTTCCCGTGTGCGCTGGATCCCGATGGGCGATTCATCAGCGACGCGGGTGTGCAGTCATTGCCGTGCGTGCTGCTGGTGGACACGAATAATATCGTGCGTTACATGGGCCACCCGGCGGCGATCACGACAAATTCGTTGCAGGTGCTGTTGAAGAATTCGGCGGAGTGAGCCGCGCAAGCTGACCGTTATTCGTTCCAATAGTAAATTCCGGGCGCCCAGGTTTCAACGCGTTGATAAGATGCAGGTGGCGGAAGATTCGTATCGCCAATCGTCAGTCCCCAATGATAAAGGCCGCCGCCGTAGATAACCCGAACACTCTCAACCTGTGATACAACCGAAGGCTTATGCCGATCGCTGTTGACAACGTAAGCCGGAGCATTGGTCAACATCTCTGGCATTTCGTATTTACCTGGTGGCGTATTCGATAACACCTGAAAAGCCCAGGCGCGCAGCGCTTGCGGATCCATTTGTCGGCGCACTCTCCATTTCCACAGAGTGTCTCTTCCGAAAGTTTCCATGTACATGAACCACGCGAGAAAGCCGCAACAGAGGATTACGGCCACAATCAAGAAGACGCGGCCGATGCTGACCTTGTTGGAGCGACGCTCCGTCACGACTTCTGCGACTTAGTTCAATGACACACCACGACGAATATACGTCGGCACGTCGAGGTCTTCGCCTTTGTGGATGGTCGGTTCGCTTTTGTCGAAGCGGCCTTTGGAAATGATTTCCAATGGCAATTGGCCCTGGCGCATTTTTGAGCCGCCCTTGCGCGAACGCGTCTGGCGGGCGAGCTGCTCAAGTTTATCCGGCGACAACGCGGGCGCGGGCGGCACAAAGCGCGATTGCGGGCGCGTGCCACTTTCCTGGCTGAGCAGGCGCGAGCTTAAGTCTTCGGTCGGGCGCGATTCGGGCGGAGCTTGCTGCGGCTGTTCCTCGGTGGCTTCCTCTTTTTCAATCGGCACCGAACCGCCTCGCACGGCGATGAGCGTAATGGCGAGGCGCTCGCGAAAGGCTTCATCGATGGCCGCGCCCATGACGACCTGGGCGCGCTCGCATTTGCCGTTGATGTGTTCCATGACGCGCTGCACTTCGCTCATGGTGAGGTCCGGGCCTCCGGTCAAACTGACCAGCACGGCGTCGGATTCGGCGAGGGTTTTGCCTCCGTCGAGCATCGGGTGAGCGAACAATTTATCAATGACCTCGCGCGAACGCGTGGCGCCGGCAGCTTCCGCCGTGGCGAATGAGCTGTCGCCGCGCCGCTCGCGTAATAACGCGCACAAGTCAGCGTAATGAATTTCCAGCAAGCCCTTGTGCGCCATCAAACGCCAGACGCCGCTCACGCCTTCGGCGAGGAGGCTGTTCAAGATTTTGAACGTGTCGACAAAGCTGGTTTTTTCGTCGATCAATTTGGAAGCTTCCTGGTTCGAGAGGCAAATGACGCCGTCGGCAGCGTTCTTGAGTTGTTCGAGGCCGCGGCGGGCCTGTTGCAGGCGGAGATTGCCTTCGTAATCGAACGGCATGGCGACGAACGCGAGGACCAGCGCGCCGGCTTCGCGCGCGGCTTGAGCCAGGACAGGCGTGATACCCGTGCCTGCGCCGCGACCCAGACCGGCGACGAGAAAGACCACGTCGATGCCTTCGCAAGCCCGCTTCAGTTTCGGCAAATGTTCCTCGGCCACGGCGCGGCTGCGCTTGGAATCACCGCTGGGGCCGGGGCCGCGCCCGGATTTGGCTTCGAGCGAGATTTTTTCCGATGCTGAAGACGTGGCGAGCGAATGGGAGTCGGTGTTGACCGCGGCGAGCATGGCGCCGGGCAGCGCGGCTTGGGCGACTTCCTCGAGGATATTGATCCCGGCGGTGCCGATGCCGAAAATTTTCACCGAGATAGTGGATTTGGTGTCTTCCATAAGATTGCCATTACGTATTAGTCAACATTTAGAAGGTGTTCCCTGCCCCCTAAGCACCACCTCACCCCGACCCTCTCCCCCACTTCGTGGCGGAGAGGGAGGCGCTTTGGAGCCGCTCCGGAAAGTTCATAGTTGCCTGACTTAATCCAGCGCGCGGAGAGCATTATGTTTCGCTTCATGATCGTCGGAAAAATTGGCCGAGGGTTGATTTGATGCCGTCTTTCAGCGTGCCTCTGCCGGTGCGTTTTTTGTGTTGGAACGAGCCGAATTTTACGAGGCCAATGGCGGTCGCGAATTCCGGCTGGTCCAGGGCGGATTTCAGGCCGCTGATGGAATTGGTCCGGCCCACGGAAACCGGCATTTGCAGCACTTGCTCGGCGAGCCGCGCAATATCCGGAATACGCGCGCCGCCGCCGCAGACGAAAACGCCCGAGCGCAAATACTCCAGCAACCCGGCCTGTTCCAGGTCCTGGCCGATCAATTGAAAAATTTCCTCAACGCGCAGCGACATGATGCGCCGGAGATGTTCGAGGTTCACCGTCTTCATCGGCATGCCGAGTTCGTTGGTGATCGTGACGCTTTTTTCCTCCAGCCCTTCCACGAACGCCGAGCCGTGTTCGATTTTCAATAGTTCCGCGCGCCCAAGCGGCACTTTCAAGCCGTAGGCGAGATCGTTGGAAACGTGGTCGCCGCCGATGGCGAGCACACCAGCGTGCTTGATCACGCCGTCGGAATAAACCACGTATTCAGTGGTGCCGCCGCCGATATCGATGACCAGCGCGCCCAATTCCTTTTGTTCGGTGGTGAGCAACGCGAGCGAGGCGGCGAGGCCGTTGAAGACAATTTCGTCCACTTCCAATTGCAGCCCTTTGACGGTGCGGATGGCGTTTTGCAGGCGGTTCAAATTGCCGTGCACGACGTGGACATCCACTTCAACACGCGAGCCAAGCATGCCGACCGGGTTGGTAATGCCGTCCTGGCCATCCACGAGAAAATGCTGGCGGATGGCGTGAATGACGTGATTGCCGGCGGGCAGATTAATCGTCTTGGCGTTCTTGATGACGTCCTGGACGTCGTCCTCGGAAATTTCGCGATCGGCCGAAACCACCGGATGCACGCCGCGATTGTTGAAACCGCGCACGTGGCCGCCGGTGACGCCCAAATAAACGCTGCGAATTTCCACGTCGGCCATTTGCTCGGCCTCCACGATGGCGTTGCGGATGTCTTCCTCAACTGCGGGCGCATCGCAAATCTCGCCCTTGCGGACGCCGCGGGACTTCGCCTGGCCGAGGCCGACGATGTTCAGCCCCGACGAATCGGCATTCATCTCGCCGACCACGGCGCAGATTTTGGAGGTGCCAATTTCCAGCCCGACAATGATGCTTGAGGAATCAAACATTTCTTCTCCTGGTGCGTTGAGGTTTTAGAGTTTTTGGAATGGACGGCGGCGTGGCGCCGGCGTCCGTGAATCGCAAGGGCGTGTTGTCTTTGACGGCGAGATCCAGCGTCGCAATGGTCTTGTTCGACCGCGCGCATTCTTCATGAATCTTTTGCCACCGCCGCAATTGCTGATCGAAATTATCGAGGCTGAACGTGATCTGGCTGCCCTGCCCCGTCGTCACGATGAGCACTTCGGGCGAGAGCACGTCGATTTTTTTCAAATCCACGAGATTGGCCATCGGCGAGGATTCGAACATATCGATCCACTTCAAAGCGGCCTGCACCTGCGGCGAATCGAGCTTGCGGCCAGGCTGCAAATCGGCGGCGTTGATGCCGAGAATCAGCGGCAACTGATCGTCCGCCTCGGTGGGCGGCACGGCGCGCTGGCGCGGGTCGAGCGGCAGCATCACCCAGCCGTCCTGGTCGATTTGAAAGGTTTTCAGTTCGAGACCGCCGCCCTGATGAGGCTGCGGGACGGTGACTTGCGCGACGGGTTCGCGTTCGCTGATGCGGAGGCGCAATGTGCCGGGCAAAATGCGTTCTACAGAAACCGATTCAATCACGGCCTGCATCTCGAGATCGCGTTTCACGCGCGCCAGGTCGAGCGCGAGCAAATTTTCGCCGCGGCGCACACCGCTCCAGCGGCGCAATTGGTCCGCGGAAATCACGCCGTCGGTCTGGACGTCAATGCGTTGGATGGCGAAGGATTTGTTTTCGTAAACGAGTCGATTGAGCGTGAATCCACCGAGACACCAAAGCGCATAGAGGCCGAGGATGGTGCCGAAGCAAACGGCAAGGCCAACGATGACGCGGCGCGCGCGGGCGGCGCGCACCTTGCTCGAGCGCAGCTTCACATCGAGCACGTGCACGCGGCCAAGCCGCCGGTTGGTCATTTTACGTTTGCGCCAGAACATAGTCGGCAATATTTCAGTCAAATTTTACGCTGCCCCTTACCACGAATCGAACCCTCACCCCGGCCCTCTCCCATCGGAGGGGAGAGGGAGAAGTTGCTCCAGCGCCTCTCATAAAATAAAGCCTTCGGCATGGGACATTTTGGTTTTCCAAAGTCATCGCTCAATGGTTAATGCTCACCGGGCTGCGTTGCAGCGCCAGGTCGACCATTTTCTGGCACAGGTCCGCGTAGCTCATTCCCACCGCCGCCGCGGCCTTGGGAAGCAAACTGGTTTCGGTCATCCCCGGAAGCGTGTTGACTTCCAGCACCACCGGCTCGCCCGTCGCGCGCACCATCACGTCCACGCGCGCGTAATCGCGTCCGCCAATGGCGTGAAACGCGCCGAGCGCGGCTTCCTGAATCGCAAGCGTGGTGACTGGATCGAAATCCGCGGGGCAGAAATAATCCGTGTTCCCGGCGGTGTATTTGTTCCGATAATCATAACTGCCGGATTTCGGGCAAACCTCCACCACGGGCAACGCTTTGTTCGCGAGAATGCCGACGGTGGTTTCGCGGCCGATGATTTTTTCCTCGGCGAGCAATTGGGAATCGTAGCGAAACGCCTCGCGCAGCGACGCGTTCCAATCGGCCACGCGCTCGACGAATTGCAACCCGACGCTGGAGCCTTGCCGCACTGGTTTCACTACCACGGGCGGCTGCCAGCCCATCGGCCACGGTGTTTTGTCCGAATCGACGACGACGAATTTGGCCGTCGGAATGCCGGCCTCGACGCAGCGTTCCTTAGTGAGCACTTTGTCGAAGGCCAGGCGGCTCGCTTCGGAATCGCAGCCGGTGTAAGGCACGCCAAGTTTTTCCAATTCCTGCTGCACCGTGCCGTCTTCGCCGTAGGTGCCGTGCAAGGCGAGGAAAACGACGTCAATTTTGACGGGCAAAGTGAATGTGGCATTTTTCGGGTCGACCTCGGTGACGACGTGGCCGAGAGAACGCAGGGCCTTGACGACGCCCGCGCCGGTGCGCAGCGAAATTTCGCGCTCGGCGCTTGGGCCGCCCAACATGACTGCAATATTTAACTTTCGGGACATTGTTATGCGTTTCTCAAAAGAGATTTTCAAAAAGGTGGGACGATGCCCTGCGGGGCGTCGTGGCAAACCCGCAGGTTTGCCCTGCCTTTTTGAAAATCTCTTTTGAGAAACATTTTAAATCTCAAAAACAAGGCGGCGGAAAACCGCCGCGGTCTGCAAAGTGGCACGGGCGTTTTGCTGAAACGGTTGGAGCGCGGCTCTGTGAGCCGCTGCAACGTTCCATTTTCGCAAGTCCCTGAATTTCTTCACGCGCTTCGCTTTCCCGCGGCTGCTGCGGGTCGCAGGCCCGCGCTCCTTTCGCCTCGGGCAACACGCCATCGTCGGCTGCTGCGCTGATCTCTGTCGTTAATTCTCATCGCCGATGATTTCCACTTCGGTGTGCAATTCGATGCCGCGTTCGGCTTTCACGTGCTCGCGCAATTTTTCAATCAGCGCCAGCACGTCGCGCGCGGTGGCCGTGCCGTCGTTCACCAGGAAATTTCCGTGTTCGGCCGAGATAAACGCGCCGCCGATGCGCGTGCCTTTCAAATGCAATTCGTCAATGAGCTTGCCCGCCGGGATTGCGGCCGGATTTTTGAACATGCAACCGGCGCTCGGCGCGGCGGGCTGCGTGGTCCAGCGCTTTTTGCTGTAGGCAAGCATCCGTTGCTCGATGGATTCGCGCGAATCCGGACGGCCTTTCAGCACGGCGCTCAGGGCAATGTGCGTCTTCAGCGTCGCGCAAGAGCGATATTCCACGCTCATCTCGCCAGGCACGGCGCCGGAGGCGTTGCCGGCGTAATTCATCATGCGCACGGATTCGACGACGTCGAAGGTGGCGCCAGTCATCGCGCCGGCGTTCATGCGCAACGCGCCGCCGACGGTGCCGGGAATGCCTTCCATGAATTCGAGGCCGGCGAGTCCCGCGCGCTTGGCTTCCACGGCCACATTTTTCAACTTCGCGCCCGCGCCGCAATGCAAGCGTTCGCCTTTGATTTCGATCCGGCTGAAAAACGGCGCGGCAAAATTGATGACCACGCCGCGAAAACCGCCGTCGCGAACGACGAGGTTGGAGCCGCGGCCCAGCACGAAAAATTTGATGCTGTGCTCGGCGCAACATTTCAAAATCGCGGACAAATCCTCCTCCGACACGGGCTCGACGTAAATGTCCGCCGGGCCGCCGACGCGCAGGGTGGTGCGTTTGGCGAGCGGTTCATCGCGGCGCACGACGGTTTCCGACGAAACGCGCTTCGTCAGTTCGTCGGCTGCCTGTTCTTTGTTAAGCATCGGTTCCAGGATCGTGTTCATAGGGCGGTGTCGGCGCGCAATTCGGCGCGGTGCTCTCCGCCACAGCCGCAGCCGCCATTCGCGCCCTTCAATTTGGGGTTCACGTGCTCGGTTTCCTGCGCCATCAGCTTCAACATCGTTTCCGCGATTTGCTCGGCTGCGAGCGGCGCGTGCCATTGGGCGAGCGCGGACTGCATTTTTTCGCGCACGGCGGCATCGGCGATCAATTCCCAAATCATTTGCGCCGCGGATTCCGGCGTGGCTGCTTTTTGTTCGAGCAAACGCGCCGCGCCGGTGTCGGCAAAGGCTTTCGCGTTGAAAAACTGGTGGTTGTCCGTGGCGGCCGGAAACGGAACCAATAATGATGGCACGCGCATCGCGGCCAGTTCCGCCAGCGAGGACGCGCCGGAACGGCTGACGGCCACTGTGGCGGCACCGAGCGCGAGATCCATTTCGCCGAAAAATGGGTGCACGGTCGCACGGAGGTTTTTTTCGGCATACGCGCGACGGACTTTGTCGGCGTCGGCGGGGCCGGTGAGATGGAAGAATTGCAAGTCATTTGGCGCGGCGGAACTGCTTGCGGCGCGCTCGGAGAGACGCGCCCTACCATCTTTAAAATAATCCAGCGCTTTGAGGATCAAATCATTGATCCCGGTTGCGCCCTGGCTGCCGCCCATCACCAGGATGGTCGGGAGCGCCGGGTCGAGACCGAGCGCGGCGCGGCAAGCGGCGGCGTTGCGCGGCTGAAATTGTGGCCGCACCGGAGTGCCGGTGACGGTCACGTGGCGATTGCGCAACCGAGCCGCGGCTTGCGGAAAACCGACGAAGCATTCATTCACGAAACGCGAGAGCCAGCGATTCGCCTTGCCGGGAATCGTGTTCGACTCGTGCAAAAAGGTTTTTGCGCCGAGTTGCTTGGCGGCGAGAATCGGCGGAGCGCTGGTAAAGCCGCCCATGGCCAGCGCGGCGTTGACGTTTTGTCCGCGGAAAACTCTCCGCGCCGCAATCTGGGATTTCAAGAAACTGATGCCGAAGGAAAAATAATTGCGGTTTTGCAGACCGACACTCGGGAGTGTCACGACGCTCATCGAAGCGCCGAGCACCAGCGCGGATTTCACCGCCTGTTGGTCCACTTCCTTCGGCGAGACGAGCAGCGTGACAGCGCAGCCGCGCTTGACCAGTTGCTCCGCGACGGCCAGGCCCGGGAACAAATGGCCCCCGGTCCCGCCACAGGCGATGGCAATCTTGGGTGCGCTGGGTTGCGTCATGCCGTTTGTGCTTCACCGACAGGTTCGTCCGCCAAATCTTCAATGCGCGAGTAGCGCGCGATGCTCAACAGGACGCCGACACACGTGAGCATCGCCAACAAATTCGAGCCGCCATAACTGATGAACGGCAGCGGCAGACCCTTGTTCGGCAGGGCGCTCGTCACCACGCCGATGTTGATGGCCGCCTGCAGCCCGATCAAAAGCGTCAGGCCCGACGCGAGCAACAGGCCGAAAGTATCGCGCGCCTTGCTCGCAATGTACAGCCCGCAAATCACAAAAATGACAAAAGTTAAAACGACGCCGAGCGTGGCGACCAAACCCAGTTCTTCGCCGATGATCGAAAGAATGAAATCCGTGTGATGCTCGGGGACGAACCCCAGCTTTTGCGTGGAGTTTCCAAGCCCGAGCCCCGTCCAGCCGCCGGAACCCAACGCAATCATTGCCTGCCAGGCTTGATAGCCGACGCCGTTTTTGTATTTGTCGGGATGGAGGAAGGCGAGAATGCGTTCGCGCCGGACCGCATCATGCCACAGCAAATATGCCAGCCCCGCCACGCCAGCCATGATCGGTGGCAAAATGTAGCGAAAGCGAACGCCCGCGAGCAGGAGCATCGCCCCGCACACGGTGGCCAAGAGAATCGTGGAGCCAAAATCGGGTTCGCGGATAATTAAAACCAGCATCGGCGCGATGAACAGGCCGGGGATAAGGATGCCGCGCTTGAAGGTGGGCATCTTGCGCTGAAAATGTTCGCCATACCAGGCGAGCGCAATGATGAGCGCGATCTTGGCCATCTCGGACGGTTGCAGACTGACCGGCCCAAGGCTGAACCAGCGCCGGGCGCCGTTGATGCGGCGACCGATGTGGGGAACCATGACGAGTCCGAGGAGAACCAGCGAGACAATGAGCAGCGGCCAGGCGAGTTTTTTCAGCCAGCGATAATCCATCGAAGCCGCGCCCACGCACAGGACCAGCCCGGCGCAGCACCAGATCAACTGCATGATGAGATAGTGCGCTCCGACTTGCGTCATGCTGGAGCTGTAGAGCATCACCATGCCGAGCGACAGCAATGCCGCAACGCAGAATACGAGTACAGTGACAGCGACTTTCATGTTTGGTTTCTGATTTTTGACTTCTAGTGGCACGGGCATCCTGCCCGTGCGATCCTTCCCTAAGCTCACGGGCGAAATGCCCGTGCCATTAACTCACTGAAATCAAAAATCGGAAATCATCCATAAGCCGGACGCCGGGCAGAGGAAGCCCGGCGTCCGCTGAATGATTATTGCTGCGCGGGCGGCGTGGCCGGAGCCGGCGCGGGAGCCACTGGCGCGGGGACCGGCGGCGGCGGCGCGGTTTCGGTCGGAGCCGGCGCCGGAGCGGCAGCCGCAGTCGCTGGGATCTTCAACACCTTGCCAACCTTGATGCTCGTCGTGCCCAGATGATTGGCCGATTCCAACGCTTTGATGGAAACATGGAAACGCCTCGCAATGCTGGTCAGCGTATCGCCGGATTTGACTTTGTAAGTCTGTTCGCCGCCGGCGGCAGCTTCATCCGCCGCGCCGTTGTTCATGGGAGTAGCGGACGTGGACGACGCAGCCGGCAGATGCAACTTCTCCCCGATCTTGAGCCGCTTGGCGTCGACGCCCGGGTTCGCATCTTCAAGCGCCCGGAGCGAAACGTGGTTGTTCTTGGCAATGGCGGCGAGCGTGTCGCCCTTCACCACCGTATAGTCTTCTCCGACCGGGGTCGCCACGACCGGCGGAGGCGGTGGCGGCGGAGTCACGGGAACGGGCACGGGCGCCGGCGGATTGGTTTCCGTCGGGGGCGGCGTCATAGCGGTGTTGCTGCCAGCTGCCATATCGGGCGGATTGGTCGGCAACTGCGGCGTGTTGTTGGTGTCCACGCCGCCATTGTCCGCGACGTCATTCGGCTTGCGGCAGCCCTGGATGAGCAGGGCCATCAGCGCCATGACGCTCAGGCTGATGGAAAAATAAACGGCGATTTTGAGCCGGGCGCGGGCACGATTTTTTTGCTCCTGGAAGAAGGAGCTTTGGGGGAGAAACGGATTGGGATTATTCATTGGTTTGGCGCGGTTGGCGTCCTTTCTCTGATGAGGACTGATTGATGGGTTGATTCGTCCCGTGCTTTTGCCTCAAAAAAGCACGAAACGAAAAATTGGCATTTCCAGCGTTTAACATGTTCCGATTCTGACGAGCGATGATTTCACCGCTTATGTTGGGGTGGAGCTGATTCCGACCCCAACTAATTGATTTGGCTGCAAAACAAAGCTTTAAACCGCTTTTCCGGGCGTTTTGAAGTTCATCAAAGCTCGAACGAGCGGTTGAAAGCAAATTTGTGGCCAGTTTTTCCACAATTTTTGCCGCGTCTGTCACCGTTTCTAACAGTGAAATTCCGCCCGTGCAAGCGGTAAAAGCGCTCTTCGAGTGATGTTTTTTGTTGTCGTTCAATTTTCGCAAAATCGTTCTTTTTCCTGTTCCGTATTCCGTGTTCCGTGATTCGTAATCCACGCGTCACGAAACACGGAACACGCAACAATTCGTCACCTGATTTTCAAACTACTCAAGGCCACCACCGCAAAGAGCACGCACAATATGTAGAATCTCATCACTACCTGGGATTCGTACCAGCCTTTTTTTTCAAAATGATGGTGGATGGGGGCCATTAAAAATATTCTTCGCCCCGCTCCATACTTCTTTTTGGTGTACCGAAACCAGCCGCGTTGCAAAATCACGGACACTGCTTCCATCACGAAAACGCCGCCGGCGATGACCAGCACGAGGGGTTGATGGATCAAGATCGCGATCAATCCCAGCGCGCCGCCCAGCGCCAGGGAGCCCGTATCGCCCATGAACACCTGGGCGGGATGACAGTTGAACCATAAGAAGCCAAGTCCGGCGCCGATCATGGCGGAACAGAACACGGTAAGTTCGCCCGCTCCGGGCACGAAGGGGATGCCGAGATATTCGGCGCTTTTGAAATTGCCCGCGAGATACGTCAGCACCAGGAACACTATTGACACGATGAGCGTGCAGCCGATGGCGAGGCCATCGAGGCCATCGGTGAGGTTCACGGCATTGGAACTGCCCACGATGGTCAGCGAGGTCAGGATAATGCCAGCGATGGCGCCGATGTGGATCGGGTATTTGTAAAACGGCACCATCAGCGTGCTCACGAGATTGCTGACAATGACATTTTTGCTGTCGGCAAAACGAAGTTCACTGCGCATGGGCAGGTTCCACAGGTAAAACGCGACGAACAACGCGAGGATGATCTGGACCCAAAGTTTCACCTGCGGCTTGGTGCCGCCGCCGCTTTGCTGGGTGATTTTCGCGTAATCATCGTAAAAGCCGAGGCCGGTGAGCACGAGCACCGCGAGCAGGGCCAGCTCGATCAAGGGATTCCATTGCGCCCAAAAAAGCGTGGTGAAGTTGAGCACGACGATGATCAGGATGCCGCCCATGGTGGGCGTTCCCTTTTTGCTGAGGACGCGCGCGCCAAGCCCGCCGCCTTCCTCGGCTTTGTCCGCGTATTCCTGGCCGAACTTCAATTGTTTCAGCCAACGGATGACTCGCGGCCCGAGCCACCAGCTCAACAGCAAGGCCGTGATGGCCGCACCGGCGCTGCGGAAGGTGATGTAATGGAACAGCCGCAAAAACGAGAGCCGATCGGCCCAGGGCGTCCCTGCCGACCAGTCCAGTAATTTTTGGCTGAGGAAATAAAACATTATAGCTGATCAAATAATTTTATAGCCGCGAAAGAACGCATAAAGGCAAAGGGTTCTTTGTGTTCTTTTGCGGCCATAGTCTTTGTTCTAGTTTTTTCTTCCTGCATCCGGGCGCAACAACTCGGCGATCCGCTCGAACCGCGCCACGCGCGAAGCCTTGAGCAGGACCACATCACCCGGTTTCACAAAACTCTTCACCGCCGAAGCCGCCGGTTCGACATCGGGAAATTCAAAGACACGCGTCAGGCCGGCCTCGCGGGCGGCGCCGCCCAGGATGGCCGCCATTTTTCCGATCGCGAAAAGCTGCGCGACGCCCAATTCCGCGGCGCGCCGTCCAATTTCCGCGTGAGCTTCCTCGCTGTGCGAACCCAGTTCAGCCATCTCGCCCAGCACCGCGATGCGGCGGCCCTTGCACGGCATGTCGCGCAAGGTTTGCAGCGCGGCGAGCATGGAATCAGCGTTGGCGTTGTAGGCGTCATCGAGCACGCGCACGCCGTTGGATTCCCAAAGCTGCATGCGCATTTTCGGCGGCTGGCATTCGGCGAGTCCGCGCTCGATTTCCGCGCGGCTCAGCCCCAGTTCGGCGCCCGCGGCCACGGCCAGCAGCGCATTCATCACCTGATGCCGGCCCAATAGATTGATGCGATACTCGCCGGAAAAATCCGCGAGCGGCGCCTTCACGCGAAACGCCACGCCCTGGTTGGCGAGGCGGATGTGGCTGGCGCGCCAGTCATTTTTCTCGCCGATGCCGACGCGCACCGCCCGCGCCTGGGTGCGATGCAAAATCTGCGGCGTCCATTCGTTGTCGCCGTTCATGAACAACACACCGCCGGCGGGAAGTTGCTCCGCGATGGTTCCCTCTTCGCGCGCGACGCCTTCGAGATCGTTGAAAAATTCCAGATGCTCGCGGCCAATGTTGGTGATGACGCCAATCTTCGGCCGGATCATTCCGAGCAGCGGCGCGAGTTCGCCCGGATGATTCGTGCCCACTTCCATCACGCCGGCCTGATGTTTCTTTTCGAACCGCAAAAGCGTCAATGGCACGCCGACGTCATTATTGAAGCTTGCCTCGCTCCAAACCGTGTCCAATTTTTGGCGCAGGATGGAGGCGAGCAGTTCCTTGGTGGTCGTCTTTCCGTTGGAGCCGCCGACCACCACGACCGGCAGCGAAAAATCACTGCGATATCGCGCCGCGACCTGCCCCAGCGCTTTTCGTGTGTTTTCCACCGCGATGACAGCGCACTTCGGCAAGCTTGTTGGAACTTTGGTTGTTTCGACCATAACGGCCGCCACGCCCTTCTGGATGACATCCGGCAAATACTCGTGCCCGTCGTGGCGCTCGCCCGTGAGCGCGACGAACAAATCACCAGGCTGCGCCGAACGCGAATCGGTGTTGACGCATTGAATCAGCGTCTGCGGCAATCCCGCCGCCAGTTTCCCGGCGCACGCCCCTAAAATGAATTCCACGTCTCGAGTTTCCACAGTTCACTTCAAAATAGTTTCGCCAAATCATTGACCGCGACCCGGCGCCCTCGTCTGGCGATTATCCGTCGCTTCGGCCAGCACATCGGGTCGATTGTCGTCCTGAATATCCGGGCGGATGTTCAAATAATTGGCGGCGCGCTCGGCGATTTCCTTGAACACCGGGCCGGCCACCTGGCCGCCGTAATAGCCTTCCTTCGGCTCATCCAAAATGATCGAGATGCACAACTGCGGATCGTCCGCCGGGAAGAAGCCGATGAACGAGGCGACGTATTTGCCGTGGACGTATTCGCCATTCACGACTTTTTGCGCGGTGCCCGTCTTGCCGGCGACGGTGTAATTTGGCAGGGCCGCTTTGGCCGCGGTGCCGTCCGAAGTAACCACCGTCTTCAACGCTTCCACCGTTTCCTTCGCCGCCTCCTCGCTGATCACGCGGCGAACCGCCTGGGGCGCATAACGCACGACCACGTTGCCGTTCTCGTCTTCCAATCGCTTGACCAGCATCGGGCGCATGAGGACACCGCCATTAGCGATCGCGGCCATGGCCATGGTGATTTGCAGGCGCGTCACGGCGATGCCCTGCCCCATCGGGATTTGCGCCACCGTGACTTTGCTCCAATCTTTCACCGGCCGCGCGATGCCGAACACTTCACCCGGCAGCGGCAGTCCCGTGCGGGAGCCGAAGCCAAAATTCCGGATGTATTCGTAGAGCCGGTCTTCGCCCATTCGGATGCCCACTTTCGCCGCGCCGATGTTCGACGACTTCGTGATGATTTGTTCCACGGAAAGATCGCCGAAGGGCTCGTGGTCGTGCAACACGCGCCCGGCAAAGGCAAAATGCCCGTGCTCGCAATCGAACATGTCGTTCAGCGTCACCAGGTGGTCATTCAACGCGCCCGAAATCACCACGATCTTGAACGTGGAACCCGGCTCGATCACGTCCGTGATGACGCGATTGCGCCGCGCGTCCGCGGATGAGGCGCCGGGATTGTTCGGATTGAAATTCGGCAGCGTGGCCATCGCGAGAATTTCTCCCGTCTTCGGCCGGACCGCGACGCCCGTAATGCTGATGGGCGTGTGCTCTTTCATCGCCCCGGCCAGCGCGGTTTCCATGATGTTCTGGAGGACGGAATCAATCGTCAGCACGACATTCAGACCGTCGCAGGCTTCGAGGTCTTGGTCGCGCATGGCGACCAGTTCGCGCCCGCGACGGTCTGTTTCCGTGAGCCTCCAACCCGGTACTCCGGCCAGCTTCGAGTTCATCGTTTTCTCGATGCCATCGACGCCGACGATTTCTGAAACGGTGTTGCTGTTGATGTCCATGTCCTCCGTTTGCGCAAATCCCAAAACGTGCGCCGCCAGGGATTGATCGGGATAAACGCGAATCGGATAATTCTCAGAGAAAATCGCCTTTTGCCGGACCGCGCGGTAATCCGCCTGTTCCGTCTTCTTCAATTTCTTCTCGTCCACGCCGAATGAAAGATTCGTCATCACGCCCTCGATTTTGCCCCACGTTTCCATCGGGACACGCTGCTTGATGCGAACGTATTGGATGAGGTTGGTGGCGCCTTTTTCCGTGACGCGCGTGCGTGTGGCGAGGCGCTGATACAATGCGCGGTCGTCCATTTGCAGCAAGGGAGCAAGCGCGCGCGCCACGACATCGGCCTGGTGGTCATCCATCAGCGCGGGATCCGCGCACACGGTTTTGGCAAAGGCGCTGGTCGCGAGCACATTGCCGCGCGCGTCCAGGATGTCGCCGCGGCGCGGTTCGAAAACGAATTCGCGGCGGGTATTGGACTCGGCCCTGGCGCTGAGTTCATCATGGCGCAGATACTGCAAATCGACCAGGCGATAGCCCAGCCCGCTGAAGGCAGCCACGAGCACCAACCCCAGCATCAGCAGTTTTCGAAATTGCAGTTTCTTGGCCATTTAGTTCGTTAAATAAGTGATTGGTTAAATAGCGAGAGGAACTCGCCCTTATTTAACTCATTTAACCTGTTTAACTGATTTAACTTCCCCGATAAAAAAGACCAACCGCCCGCGGCGATCGGTTCCTCACTTCCGACGGCGTCACGGGCGGCGGTTAAATGTTTCATTGGTACGACTTTAATTAATTAATCATCCATCAAAGCTCGCCGGCCGCCCGCGGCGATCGGTTCCTCTCCGACGGCGTCACGGGCGGCGGCAAAAATGTTCATCAGTCGTGCAACCGGCGCAGAACCGGCGCGTGCGGCGCGGGCCACGTCGTCTCCGAGAGCGCGCGAAAAAAATCCCGGGTGCCGCGCTTGCGGCCGCGCGGACGCGGGAGACCAAAAACTCCCGCGTCCTTCGCGGTCTGTGACCGGTTCGTCTGTTTGCCCAAAATCATTTTCATTCGTTCATGGCGATGGGGGACATTTGCCGCAATGCCAATTGCCGCCCGGCATGGTTCGATTCCGGCGCCGGCTCCTGCAAATACCAGACCTGCGATGCCTGCGGCTGCACCAGGCCAAGGTTCAATTCCTTGACGCGTTCCTGAAGGAACGCCGGCGATTTCATGAACGCCAATTGCCGCCGCAGTCCGTCGTTCTGGTCCTGCAAAACCTTCAGGCGAATCTCCCGCTTGCGGATTTGCTGGCCGAGATCGTAAATCTGGTTTTTCTGCCAGACATAACCCACGCCCGAGCCGCCGATGAGCAGGCAAAGCAAAAACGCCTTCAGCGCCGGCCCAAACCGGATCGCCGCCGACTGATGTTTTCTGTTCTTTGCCATTTTGTTTTAACCACGAATCAACACGAATCCCGCCCTGGCGGGACGAATCAAAAACCACCGGACTTACGCGAATTTCACAAATTTCCGCGAATTTTTTTGGCTATTGAGTCTCGGTAATTCGCGAGCATTTGCGAAATTCGCGTAAAACGTTTTTTGTCTGGCGTCCATTCGTGTTTCATTTCGTGCCCATTCGTGGTTTCAGGTCTTTTCAAAAACGCGCAACTGGGCCGAGCGGCTGCGGATGTTTTCCGCCAGTTCCGCCTCGCCGGGCGCAATCGCCTTGCGCGTCACGATCTTTAATTCGGGCCTGCGCGGTTCGCGGAGCTCCGGGACGTCGGTTCCTCCAGCAAACGTGTAGTCCCGCGCGCCCGCGCGCCCGAAATTTTTCACCAGGCGGTCTTCCAGCGAGTGAAACGTGATCACCGCCAGCCGGCCGCCCGGCTTTAAAATTTTCATCGCGGCTTCCAAACCGCGTTTCAAAGAGCCAATCTCGTCATTCACCGCGATCCGCAACGCCTGGAAAACTTTCGTCGCCGGATGCGCCTTGCGTCCGTGCCGTGGCGAAATTCTCTCAATCAATTCCGCCAATTGCCGCGTGGTCTCAAACCGCCGCAACTCCCGGTCGTGAACGATCGCCTTCGCAAACCGGCGCGAATCCCGCTCATCGCCGTATTCCCAAAAAATCCTGGCGAGTTCTTCCGCGCTCGCGCTGTTCACGATTTCCGCCGCCGTCACCGGCTGGCGCGAATCCATCCGCATATCCAGCGGGCCTTCCTGCTGGAAACTGAACCCGCGCCCGGCCACATCCAACTGCGGCGAACTCACGCCCAAATCAAAGAGCACACCGTCGCAACTGCCTGCTTCCACCCAATCCGCCAGTTCCGAAAAATTTCCGCGCCGGATTTCAAAACGCCCGGCGAAGGGCGCCAGCCGGCGCTTCGCGGCTTCAACGGCGTCGCCATCGCGATCGCATCCAGACAACCATCCAGTCGGTGAACTCCTGGCCAAAATGGCTTCCGCGTGTCCACCCCCACCGACCGTCCCGTCGGCGTACCGCCCGCCCGGCCTCGGGTTCAGCGCGGCCAATGCCTCCGCCGCCATCACTGTTTTGTGAACGAAAGCGAATGACACGCATCAGCTCCTCACCGGTTAATCTTTGTTCAACAAACGTTCGCCTAAAAATTCCCAGACGGCGGACGCCGGCGGCAGTTCCGGAATCGCCATGGCCGCCGCGGCAGCCTGCGCGGACGCTTCCGGCACGGCGGGAGCTACCGGGGCGGCGATTTTTTTCGCCGCGCGGACTTTCACCTGCGCCGCCACCACTTCCACGTCCGCATCGCTCAAATCGTTCCGCATCACCTTGATGTTCTCCAGAGAGAGCTCGCCCTGGACGGGCGCTTTGCCTTTGTTGAAGCGCGGGATGGCGGATTTCGGCTCGGCGGGCTTGCGATTTCCAAACCAGACGAGCGGATTCAATTTTTTCAGCCAGCCATCGACGGCCGGCGACGGTTTCGCCGGCGCGGGCGCGGCCGGAGCGGATTGCGCAACGGGAGCAGCGGCTGGTTTCGCGGCGGGCAATAATTCCGCTGACTTCACATCGGGCGCGGCAGTTTCAGCCGGGGACAACTTGGGCAGTTGCGGCTCCCGTTCGGCGTGCGCTTTGGCGGCAAACGGGTTTTTCGACGATTCGAATTTCGGCAGCGCGCCGGTGCGCAGTTCATAGCGCGCATTCGCATCGTGCAAACCCACCAAACTTTTTCCGGTCGTTAATAATTTTCCCAGGCTCATGGTTACTCCATTAATTTGAACGCCTCCTGCGCCATCACGGCATCGGAAGCGCGGACTTTTTCGTAACGCTCAGGGTTCCAAATCTCGAATCGATCGAGCAAACCAACCAACGTGGCTTCTTCTGAAATTCCCGCCGCGGACGCCATCGCGTCGGGCAGACAAATGCGTCCGGCTTTGTCCAAAGCCACCTGGACGGATTCGCTGCCGATAAATCGTTTGAGGACCGTTTTGTTCGGGTCCGAGTTGGGCATGGCATCGATGTCCCGCATGAGATCCGCCATTTTGGCCGGCGGCAACGCGCGGAGACAGGGGCCTTCCTTGGACTTGGGCCAGACGATCAGGGTGAGTTCCGTGTTGGGTGTGGCAGGCCGCCACTTGGCCGGAATTTGCAGACGCCGCTTCTCATCCACTCCGTGTTTATAGAGCGAATTATAATATGTCGGCTCACTATTTCCGTCCGCTTGCATGCTTTCAAACTTATCCACAACCGAGGCCTAAGTGCGCCTTTTGCCCCACAACGGCCCCTTTTAAACCACTTTGACCCACTTTCGTCAATAAGAATCCACTTCGTTTATCCCAAAGTTATTCACAAAACGGCGCTGTCTCCGAAAAGCGCAATTTGTGGGGTACCGGCCGATGCAAACCACAAGCGCCCGTCCTCGTCCTTCCTCTCTCCTCCTCGTCCTCGGAAAACGCGGTCCAAATCCGAAACCCGAAATCCCTTTGCTCCTGCTCGTTCCCAGTTAGCATTCCCGCGCAATGCAAACCGCCGATTTCAACTTCGAACTCCCTCCGGAGTTGATCGCCCAGACGCCCGCGCCCGTTCGCGACGCTTCGCGGCTCCTGGTGCTGCATCGCAACTCGGGAAAAATCGAACATCGGAAATTTCGCGACGTGCTGGAGTTCCTGCGCGCAGGCGATGTGCTCGTGTTCAACAACTCGCGCGTGATCCCGGCGCGATTGCGCGGCGTGAACGCGCGCAGCGGCGGACATTTTGAAATTCTGTTGCTCGAGGAAAACGTGGCGAACGATTGGTGGACGATGATGCGGCCCGGCAAACGCGCGCGCGTGGGCAGCGAAATTATTTTGCTCGATGGCGGCCGTTCCACGGAAATTCGCGCCACGGTCCTGGAAACCAATGACGAAGGACATCGCCGGCTGCGCTTCAGGGGAGCAAAAAATATTTTGGAAGAAGTCGACCGACTCGGCGAAGTGCCGCTGCCGCCCTACATCAACCGCAATCCCGGAACGCCGAGCACCAGCCCGGCCAGTCTCGATCGCGAACGTTATCAGACCGTTTTCGCGCAACCGCCCGGCTCCGTGGCTGCGCCGACCGCGGGGTTGCATTTTACGGAATCGTTGCTGGAAGAAATTCGCGGGCGCGGCGTGTCCATTTGTTTCGTCACGCTGCACGTTGGATTGGGAACCTTCGCCCCGGTGAAAGCCGAAACCCTTTCCGCGCACAAAATGCACGAGGAGCGGTATGCGGTGAGCGCAGAAACGGCGCGCGTCATCAACGACGCCAAACGCGAAGAGCGGCGCGTCATCGCCGTGGGCACGACCAGCATGCGCGTGCTCGAAAGCGTGGCTGAACAGCACGAAAACGCAATGATTGCCGGCCCGGGACGCACGCGGATTTTTATTTATCCGCCGCGCGATTTTAAAATCGTGGACGCGCTCCTCACGAATTTCCATCTCCCCTGCTCCACGTTATTGATGCTCGTGAGCGCGTTTGCCGCGCCCGGCGAAACGCGTGGACGCGAAATGATTTTGTCCACGTACGCCGAAGCCATTCGCGAGCGATATCGATTTTTCAGTTATGGCGATGCAATGCTCCTGCTCTGAAGCCTTTTGCTCCGCAGTAATTGCTGTTTTGTCGCGAAGCGACTCTGGAAATTAGCCAGCCACGCAGTGGCTGGAAAAGGCAACATAGCAGACGCGTCCTGAAGGGACGCTGGAATCGATGACTTTTCCGGTGTCCTTTCAGGACAACGCTCAATAACACGCTCCACCAACCACTGCGTGGCTGGCTAATATCCTTTGTCGCTCCGCGACTTTTCAAAGCTGATCAGGCCGAGAGGAAAAAATCACCGGCGGTCACAGACCGCCGCTACATTTGAGTTTCGGGTTTTGAGTTTCGAGTTAAGATGCCCGCGCGCGTGAAGCCAAAACTCGAAACTCGAAACTCGAAACTCGAAACGCAGGGAACGAAACTCCCTTTCGTGTTCGTCAACATGGCGATCACCGCCGACGGCAAGATCGCGACGGCGAATCGGGCGGTTTCATCCTTCGGCAGCAAGCGGGATCAGGAACATCTGTTCGAATTGCGCGCCACGGCCGATGCGGTCATGTGCGGAGCGGGCACGGTGAATGCCGGGCCGATCACTCTTGGACCTGGCGCGGCGAAATTTCGCCGGATGCGAATCCGTCGCGGCCTCGCGGAATACAATTTGCGCATCGTCACCAGCGGCAGCGGCAGCGTGAATCCGAACGCCGAAATTTTCAAAAAAAGATTTTCACCGATCATCATTTTGACCACCGGGCGGGCGGACGAGAAAAAGCTGGATGCACTCCGCAACATCGGTGCTGAGGTCAAAATCCCGGGCGCGCGCGAAATCGATTTTCGCCGGGCGCTTCGATGGCTGCGCGCGGAATGGGGCGTGAAACGGCTGCTGTGTGAAGGCGGCGGGGAGTTGAACGATGCGATGTTCCGCGCGGGATTGGTGAACGAAGTGCACCTGACCATCTGCCCGAAAATTTTCGGCGGCCGCATCGCGCCCACGATTGCGGAAGGGACCGGCGTTTTGAAATTATCCGACGCGACGCAATTGAAACTGAAATCCATGAAGCGCATCGGGGATGAATTGTTCGTGATTTACGGTGTTTCTCAAAAGAAATCCCAGAAAAGGCAGCCGGACCGGTTGGCAAACGTCGCACTTTGATTTGGCTGTTTCCCAGATTCATCCCAAGTTCATCATTGACGGTTTGAACCGTGCTGTTATCCTGTCGTTCAAACCCCGATACGGCGAAATTTCCCCAAAAAACCTGGGGAGAGAGGCCTTTGCAACTTCGTATGATTGCGCATTTTTTAACCAAGGCGAATGTCCGCAGGGGTGGTTTTACACTGATTGAATTATTGGTGGTAATTGCGATCATCGCCATTCTCGCGGCATTATTGCTGCCGGCCCTGGCCAGCGCGAAAGCCACCGCCTTGAAGGGACAGTGCGCCAGCAATCTCAAGCAATGGGGGCTGGCGCTCACCATGTACTCGAACGACTACCAGGGCGCTTTTCCGGACAATCGGACGGCTCTGCACGACGGAGCAAAAGACGTCTCGTGGATGTCCGCGAGCCTCAACACAAATTTCTATCCCGTGTATCTTAACAAAAACAGGGCCGGCACTTCCATCTCAGCGCAGCGCGAGCAAAACGATGTGATCTTTTGCCCCACGGACCAGTGGCACCGGCTTTATGAAAGCGCAAATCGCGTGGTGTCGTTGATCGGCTATAGTTATCTCCCGGGCCGGGACGCCGGAGATGGAGGAGACAACTGTCCTTATAACAGTCAAGGGCTGCAAGGCTGGTTTACGCGAAAGAAATTCGACAGCCACTTTCGGAAAGCGCCCATCATGATGGATAAAATTCAGCAGAAAGGCACGTCCTGGTTCGACTCGACCGCCGGGACCACCGAGCCGACGTCCAACCATGTCGGGAAGGGCGCGATTCCGACGGGCGGAAACTTCCTGGATGAGGATGGCCACGTGTATTGGCTCAAGTTTATTTACAAGTCACCCGGCGCCGTGAGCGCGGGTTCTCAGGTCACCATCGGGGCGCAAGGCAATTTCTACCAATACTTCAGGCCAAGTGATCTGGATCCCGGACCATGGTGAAACCTGGTTGCGAAAATTAGCCGTTATGGTTGTTTGAGTTCCGCCCACCGCGCCAGGAGCCAGAGCAAATCGGCCAGCCGATTCAAGTAGACGACGATTTCATTGTTGCCCAATTGGCCGGCCGCCTGAAGCGTGCAAACGCGCCGCTCCGCGCGACGGCATACCACGCGCGCCGAATCGAGCGCGGCGCCATTCATCGTCGCGCCGGGCATGGCCCAATCTTTCAACGAAATTTTCGGCTCGATTTCCGCGACCCATTTTTCCAGCAACGCCGTCTTGTCGGGGCCGATCTGGTAAAAACCGTCCTTGAGAAATCGCGGCAAATCTTCCGGAGCCGTGGCAAGTTCGCCCATCAACACGACCAGGTCATTTTGGATGCGCAGCAGGTTCTCGCGCGGGAAATCCGTCCCGGCCGTGGCGCGGGAGAGCCCGAGCGCGGCGTTCAGCTCATCCACCGCGCCGTAGGCTTCGACGCGCGGATGATCCTTGGGCACGCGCCGCCCATACATCAGCGCCGTGGTGCCATTATCGCCGGTTTTCGTGACGATGCTCACGGCCAGAAGATTAAGTCCAAAGTCCAAAGTTCAAAGTCCAAAGTGAGGGGTTCGTGAAACGTAAAACGTGAAACGTGAATGGCGGGTCACCCGTGTTCACGTTTCACGTTTCACGTTTCACTTCGCCAATTCCTTTTGCGTTTCCGAATTTGTTGTACTACGCTTCGGCGCAACCGAGCTATGAACCCTAAATTGCTTTTGAAAACGATTTTCGTCATCGCGATTCTTTCGCTGCTTGTTCTCATGGGGATGAACAATCGTCAGAACGTGGATCTCTCCATGCCGCCGCTCGTGAAGCAAACCCAGCGATTCCCGGCCGCGCTGATGTATTTTGGATTTTTTGCGGTGGGCGTGATCACTGGAACGATCCTGACGGCTGGTGGAAAACGTGGGAGCAAGAGCAAGGCGGATTGAGGTTCGTTAAATCGGTTAAATAAGTTAAATGGTTAAACGAGACGACGCGCTCGGCAGTTTCCGCTATTTAACGATTTAGCGTTTTGACTATTTAACTGGACTTCACCCCTTCACCGCGCGCTTATAAGCCAAAATTCCCTCCACAATCGCATGCGCCATCCGCTTGCGGTACGCGGGATCATAAATCTTCCTGCTCTCGCTCGGATGCGACATGAAACCGCTTTCGATCAGAATGGCGGGCATGGTCGCTTCGCGCAGCACCTGGAACCGCGCGCGTTTCACGCCGCGGTCTTCCACATTGAGATTTTTCACGTAGGACTTTTGCATTTCATACGCGAGCAGCATGTTTCGTTCGTCGTGGCGATTTCCCGCCACCCAGCGCGTGTCGCCTTCGCCGCGGGCATTGGTGGAAGTCGCGCCGGCTGGAGTGAGGCAATAAACTTCCGTGCCTTTGACGTCGTTGCGCCCCTCCTCGGTGGAATTAAAATGCAGGCTCACGAACAAGTCCGCGTCATGCCGCCGGGCAATCTCCGTGCGCGTGGACAGATCCACATAAGTATCGGTCGTGCGTGTGAAGTACACTTTAATGTGTTGCGCTTTCAATTCGGCGGCAACTTCCTGCGCGAGAAGCAGCGTGTATTTCTGTTCTTCATGCGAGCCGGCGCGGTTGCCCGGATCTTTCCCGCCGTGGCCCGGGTCGAGGCAAATGGTTTTGACATCGATGCCGCGCCGATTGACGGGCGGCGAAAGAATCGGACCGATGCTGTCCGAGAGGTCGATTTCCGAAATCAATGCGCGGCCGTTCTGGTAAAGAACCGGGAACGCCAGCCATACCTGGACGCCGTTGATCTCGGCGCGGCGCGCGTCCGAGCGGGAATCCAGGTTGAACGTCAGGCGGACGCCGTGTCCGTCCAGCTCCACTGTTTTTTCGCGCTCCACCCATTTGAAGGTGAACACATTGGCCTTGGCCCAGCTCGCGAGCGAAACGTAATCCGGCCGCACATGGGCGGCGCGCGGCGCCGCGGGAAGGGAGGGCAGGAGCAACAAACCGAACAAGAATCCACAAACTGCTTTCTTCACGCGGCCAATCTTTGCAAGGAGAAGAATTTTAATTCAAGAGAAATGCCATTTGTGATTGCCTGTATTTTTTCTTTTCAATAGTTTCCCCCTTTAGATTTATACTTTTAGAAGGAAGTTGTAACGATATGGACAAGACCGCCGAACTGAAATTAAATGGAAAAAGCTACCAACTACCGATTGTCGAAGGCAGCGAACAGGAACGCGGCATAGATATTTCCTCGCTCCGCCATCAAACCGGATGCATCACTCTCGATGACGGCTACGGCAACACGGGCTCGTGCCGGAGCGCGATCACTTTCATTGACGGCGAGAAAGGCGTTTTGCGGTACCGCGGCATTCCGATTGAGGAACTCGCGGAAAAGTCCAGCTTCATCGAAGTCGCCCACCTGCTCATCTGGGGACACCTGCCGAACGCCGCCGAACTGAAGCGGTTTTCCCATCTGCTGACGGAGCACGAATTGCTTCCGGAAAGCATGAAGCACAACTTCGAGGGTTTTCCCAGCACGGCGCACCCGATGGCGATTCTTTCCTCGATGATCAATGCCGCCGGCTGCTTTGATACCGACCTGTTTTCACATGACAATCCGGACGCGTTCCAGGTGCAGGCGGCGCGGTTGATTTCGCAGGTGCGGACCATCGCGGCCTTTGCGCATCGGCAATCCCACGGTCTGCCGATCATCTATCCCAAACCGGACGCCAAATACACGGAGAACTTCCTGCACATGATGTTCTCGCTGCCTTACCAGGATTACGAATTGAAGCCGGAAATCGTGAAGGCGCTGGACCTGATTTTCCTCCTGCACGCCGATCACGAGCAAAATTGCTCCACGTCCACGGTCCGCATGGTGGCGTCAAGCAAGGCGAATTTGTTCGCCAGCACGGCGGCGGGCGTGTGCGCGCTGTGGGGACCGTTGCACGGCGGCGCCAACCAGGCGGTGCTCGAAATGCTCGACGACATCCATCGTAACGGCGATGACGGCTCCAAGTTCATTACCGCCGCCAAGGACAAAACCAGCGGCAAAAAGTTGATGGGCTTCGGCCATCGCGTTTACAAGAACTACGATCCGCGCGCCAAGATCATCAAGAAAGCGTGCGACGATGTCCTGTCCAAGCTGCGCGTGGATGATCCGTTGCTGGAGATCGCCAAGCGGCTGGAGGACGCGGCGCTGCATGATTCTTATTTCGTCGAACGCAAATTGTATCCGAACGTGGATTTTTACAGCGGAATCATCATGCGCGCGGTGGGCATCCCAGTGGAGATGTTCACAGTGATGTTCGCCATCGGCCGCATGCCGGGCTGGATTGCAAACTACAAAGAAGTGATGGACGAACCGACGCGCATCTATCGCCCTCGCCAGATTTATACCGGGCCGACGCTCAACCACTATACACCGGTGAAAGAGCGCAAATAACCTTAAGTTTTGGGTTTCGAATTCCCGAAATCCGGGGAACTAAATTCCGCCAAAACGCGTCGCGCTAACAACTCGAAACTCAAAACTCGAAACTTTTGTTATGAACATTCACGAATACCAAGCCAGGCAGTTGCTCGCCCAATATGGCGTCGCCATTCCTCCCAGCGAGGTTTGCGACAAAGCGGAAATCGCAAAAACCATTGCCGAAAAATTGTTTGCCGATGGCGCGAAGATGGTCGTCGTCAAGTCGCAGGTGCATTCCGGCGGACGCGGCAAGGGCGTGTTCAAAAGTGGTTTCAAGGGCGGCGTGAAACTTTGCAAGAGCGCCAATGAGGTCTTCGAGATGGCCAAGGCGATGCTCGGCAATGTGCTCGTGACCAAACAGACCGGCGCTGAAGGCCGGCTCGTGAGCAAGGTGCTCGTGTCCGTGGCGCCGGATATTCAAAAGGAATTTTATCTCGCCGTGCTGCTGGACCGCACCAATTCGCGGCCCGTCATCATGGCCAGCACCGAGGGCGGCATGGACATCGAAGAGGTCGCCGCCAAAACGCCCGAGAAAATTTTCAAGGAATGGATCGATCCGGCGGTCGGCATCATGCCCTACCAGGCGCGCAAAGTGGCGGCGGCGCTTGGCTTGAAAGGCGATTTGATTTCGCTCGGCGCCAAAAACATCATCGGCGTTTACAAAACGTGGTGGGAATGCGACGCCTCGCTCGTCGAAATCAATCCGTTTTGCATCGTCACCAATCCCGACGGCAAGCAGGCGATTTACGCGGTGGACGCCAAAGTTTCGCTCGATGACAACGCGCTTTATCGCCATCCGAACATCCAGGCGATGCGCGATCTCGGCGAAGAAGCGCCGTTGGAAATCGAAGCCAGCAAGTTCAGCCTGAATTACATCAAACTGGACGGCTCGATCGCGTGCCTCGTGAACGGCGCGGGATTGGCGATGGCCACCATGGACATCATCCAGCATTTCGGCGGCATGCCCGCGAACTTCCTCGATGTCGGCGGCGGCGCGAGCAAGGACCAGGTCAGCGCGGCTTTTAAAATCATTTTGCAAGACCCGAACGTGAAAGGAATCCTCGTCAACATTTTCGGCGGCATCATGGACTGCAACGTCATCGCCACCGGCATCGTGGCCGCCGTGAAGGAAACCGGATTAAAACTCCCGCTCGTCGTCCGCCTCGAAGGCAACAACGTCGCCGCCGGCAAAAAAACGCTGGCCGAAAGCGGCTTGACGCTCATCACGGGTGATTCGATGGCGGATGCGGCGCAGAAGGTTGTGAAGGCTGTAGGGAAATGATAGGCTATTCCCACATGACGACAGGACTTTTGAAAAAGGCAACGAATCTTCCCGTCCTCGACCGGATTAAACTGGTGGAGGACATTTGGGACTCGATCGCCGACGAGCCGGATGAAATTCCGCTGACGGAAGCTCAAAAGCGGGAATTGAGTCGCCGGATGGAATTAATGCGTAAAAATCCCGACCGCGCATTGCCATGGAGTGAGGCCAAACGAAGGATCTTGAAGCGGCGCTCCAAGACAAAATGACGCGTCGAATCACGTTCCAGCCTGAAGCGACGGACGAAGCCAACGAGGCATTTAACTGGTATGAAGACCAGCAAACAGGCTTAGGCGGAGAATTTTATCGAGAATTAATACGCACTCTCGAATTTATAGTTGCGAATCCGTTGTTAGCGCGAGTCGTCTATCTAGGCTTGCGGAAGCGAAAGCTGAATCGGTTTCCGTATCTTGTGGTTTATAGGGTTACGACGAGCGATATTTCTGTGGTTTCAGTATTTCACGGCAGCCGGAATCCGGCGATTTGGAAGAAACGTGCTTGAATAATATGCTCAAAGTCACCGAAATCGCGTTTTCCTGTTACCCGGTCACCGACATGGCCCGGGCGCGGAAATTTTATGAAGACATTCTTCATTTGAAACCGACGGTGACGATTGGCGAAGCCGGCGGGATGCAATGGACCGAATACGACATCGGTCCCGGAACGCTCGCGCTCGGCGCGGGCGCGCCGGATTGGCATCCGCGTGCGGACGGCTGCAGCGTCGGGCTGGAGATGGAAGATTTCGATTCCGCCATCGCCGAGTTGAAGTCCAAAGGCGTGAAGTTCAAGATGGAACCGTTCCCCACTCCCGTGTGCAAAATGGCGTTCATCTCGGACCCGGACGGCAATACGATTTGCATTCACAAGAGGCACGCGAAATGATTGACGAAGAAACATTGGCGCAAATCAACGGCAAATACGTGATCCCGCCGGACGCCGGACCGGCTTGGCGCGCTGCGGCTGAATATGGATTCGACATGTCACTTGTCGAGGATGCGTTGCGCATGACGCCGGAGCAGCGAATTGAGCAACATCAGCGTGCATTGGATCTAGCTCTTGAAGTGATGGCTGCAGGAGAATGTCATGCCGCAAAATGACAAAGCGTTATTGTCACTACTCAGAGAACGAAAAGTCGAATTCGTCATCATTGGCGGCTTTTGCGGAGTAGTGCATGGCGCGTCGCTTGTCACTTTTGATTTGGACATTTGCTGTCGTTTTGCTGGAACTAACGGATGAGCTTTGCGATCGATTGAAAAATCTTTATTTGACCACCGACCTGGGAACTTTGGATTGCTTAAGCGAGGTGGCGGGGATCGGAAATTATGAGCAGGTTCTACAGCGATCTGTTCTTAAAAGTATGTCCTATGGCGAATTTCGTATTTTGGATCTGGACGCGCTGATCACAGCAAAACTCGCAGTTGGTCGCGAAAAAGATTTGGATGCTGTTAAATTGTTGCGCGCGATCAAAGAAAGAAAAGAGCATCAAAAAGATTTGTTTGAATAAATCGTAACTCTGAATCGTAAATTTTTCATGTCTATTCTCGTTAAACCCAACACCAAGGTTCTTGTCCAGGGCATTACTGGCAGCTTCGGCGCGAAGCACGCGCAACTTTCGCTCGCTTACGGTTCGCAAATCGTGGCGGGCGTCACGCCCGGCAAGGGCGGACAGCTTTTCGATAAAAAAGTGCCGATTTTCGACACCGTGGCCGAGGCCGCGAAGCAAACCGGCGCGACTGCCTCCGCCATTTTCGTTCCGCCGCCATTCGCCGCGGATGCCATCCTGGAAGGCGTGGATGCCGGGCTCGAATTGGTCGTGTGCATCACCGAAGGCATTCCCGTCAACGACATGGTCAAAGTGAAGCGCGCGATGGAAGGCAAAAAGACGCGGCTCATCGGGCCGAATTGCCCCGGCGTCGTAACGCCCGGCGAAGGCAAGGAATCGCATGGCGGCTGCCGCATCGGCATTGCGCCCGGTTACATTCACAAGAAAGGCCACATCGGCGTGGTCTCGCGCAGCGGCACGCTCACGTACGAGGCCGTCTGGCAATTGACCGAGCGCGGCGTGGGCCAGAGCACTTGCGTAGGCATCGGCGGCGACCCCGTCAACGGCACCTCGCACCTCGACGTCATCAAAATGTTCAACGACGACCCTGACACGCACGGCATCATCATGATTGGCGAAATCGGCGGAAGCGCGGAGGAAGAAGCCGCGGAATGGATCAAAAAGAATTGCAAAAAGCCCGTCGCGGGCTTCATTGCCGGCGCCACGGCCCCGCCCGGACGCCGCATGGGCCACGCCGGCGCGATCGTCAGCGGCGGCAAGGGCACGGCCGCCGCGAAAATTGCCGCTTTCAAAGAAGCCGGCATTGGTGTATCTGCCACGCCAAGCGAAATGGCCGAGACCTTGTTGAAGATGATGTGAGGCAGCCGCGAAAGCGTCTCCTCTTCGAGCCAGTTCGCCTTTGACGCTTCATGCTTGATGCGATTGATTTCATCCTGAACGTCGCCGGGCTGCTGCTGTGGCTGAATTGGCGCTCCGCACGCCTTGACCCATTCACGCGCGGCGTCCCCGCCACGCTCGCCGGCACCGTCCGCCGCGCGGAGCCGATGCGGCTCAAACGCTGGCACTTCTTCGCCGCGCTCATCGTCCTCCTGTTTATTCGCGCGTTTTTCTATGAACACATCGGGCCGGCGGCGGATTGGACGCCGAAATTGAATTTGCTCGTGGTCGCGCCCGCTTTCCCGCTGGGGATCCACAGTCATCCATTTCTTTCCGCCCTGGTCTTTTCCGTCGCGAGCTTTTTGCGCATGTTGATTGTGTTTTATTTCTGGTTGCTCGCGATTGCGGTCATCAACCGCAGTGAAACCACTCCCGATCCATTGCAAAAATTGCTGCTGCTCCAGCTTGGCCCCGCCGCGCGCTGGCCACTGATCATTCAATTGCTCCTGCCGTTTATTTTCGTCATCGGCCTTTGGGCACTCGCGCATTCGCTGTTCGTTTACCTCGGCGTCACCACGCGCATCCGGTCGAACGCGTTGTTGGTAGCCCAGGGTGCGGTGCTGACGCTGATTGTTTACCTCTCGCTGCGAATTCTCCTGCTGGCGTTTTTGATCGTGCATCTCATCGTCAACTACGTCTATCTCGGCACGAATCCGCTTTGGGAATTCATCAGCACCACGTCGCGCAACCTGCTTTCGCCATTGAACCGGTTGCAATTGCGCGTGGGCCGGATCGATTTGGCGCCGCTGATTGGAATCGCGCTGATCGTTTTGCTGCTGTATTTGCTTCCCGGCTATCTCCTTCATCTGCTCGACCGCAGGAACCTGACCCTCTGGCCGCAGTAACCAAGCTCGCCGCGCATGAACCGCGTGATTTTTCATTTGGACATGGACGCGTTCTACGCCTCGGTCGAGCAACGCGACACGCCGTCGCTGCACGGCAAGCCCGTCATTGTCGGCGCGCCAGCCACGCAACGCGGAGTGGTTTGCGCCGCGAGTTATGAAGCGCGCAAATTCGGCGTCCGCTCCGCCATGCCCAGCGCTACCGCCGGACGGCTTTGTCCGAACGGCATTTTTGTCCGGCCGCGCATGGATGTTTACCGCCAGGAATCCCGCGAAATCATGCGCCTCGTCGCCGAGACCGGCGCGAACGTCGAGCAAATGTCGATTGATGAAGACTACGCCGATTTCTCCGAGCTTTGCCAAAGCGACAATGCTGACGACGCTCTGCGCGAGGCTCTGCCGCTCGCGCGCAGCTTGAAAGACCGCATTCGCGCCGAACGCAAACTGACCGCCACAATTGGCATCGCCTGCAACAAACTTCTCGCCAAAATCGCCAGCGACCATAAGAAGCCCGACGGGTTGACGCTGATTTCCGAACGCGAGAAAGTACAATTCCTGCGTCCCCTGCCCGTCCGCGCGCTCTATGGCGTCGGCAAAAAAACCGAGGAGATTTTAAACAAAGCCGGCATCGATTCCATTGGTTCGCTGCAGGATCATCCCGGCGATCTGCGCGCACTCGTCGGCTCGTTCGGCCCGATACTGAAACGCTACGCCTTTGGCGAGGACAATCGCGCGCTTGAACTCGGCGACGAAATCAAGAGCATCAGCAACGAAGAAACTTTCCTGCACGACACCGACGACCGGAAAATCCTGCGGCATTGCCTGCGCGAACAGGCGGGGGATATCTCGGCGCGCCTGAAACGGCGCCGCCTCGGCGCGCATACCGTCCAGGTGAAAATTCGCTACGGCGATTTCACCACGCTCACGCGCCAATTTTCCGTGGAGGAAGCCATTACCGAGCCCGCGGATATTTATCGCCTCGCGTGTTTTCTGTTGGGCCGCGAGAAATTGGTATCGCGCCCCTTGCGGCTGCTGGGTTTGGGCGTGAGCGGCTTGCGGGAACCGAGCGGGCAGCAATTGGCGTTTCTATGAAAGATTAAGCGCGCAGCAAAATGCATTGGCTGGTAGGGCGCGTCACTCCGTGCGCGCCGTCATTGGGTGATTTTGCGGCGCCGCACGGGCAAGAAGTCTCAATTCATCACCGGTTCTAAATCCGCTGCTGTCCAGCCAGAACCCCGGCCCCACTGGTCACACCACCGCCGCTTTCATTCGCCATCACTTTCGGCAACTTCACAGTCACCGCTGTCTTCACGCCTTTTTCGCTCTGAATACTCAGCGTGCCGCCGTGCATTTCGGTGAGGCGGCGGACGATGGTCAAGCCGAGGCCGAGACCCTGCTGCTCGTGAAGCTTGCGGTCGAACTGCATGTAAGCGCCAACCTTGGTAATGTGTTCGGTGGAAAATCCGCGGCCCACATCCGACACCGTCAGGCTCACGGAATTGTCGTAATCTGAGAGCGTCACGCGGACGGGAGAACCGACGGGCGAAAACTTGAACGCGTTTTGGACCAATTCATCCACGATTTTCGAAAGGTATTCGTCGGAAATCGGCATCGCGACATCCGCGAGTTCGAGCTTGAGGTCCTGCGGGCGCTTGGCCAGGCTGGCCTGCTCGCGTGCATGCTTCTCGATCAATGGAGCCGGCGCGGGCGTTTGTTTCCGCAACAAATTGGTCAGGTTTTGCGGGTCGGAATTGAGCAGCTCAAGCTGCGCGTAAATCAGAAAATTCTCGATCAACCGTTCCAGCCGCTTGCCGGAATCATAAATCACCTGCCCCATGTCCGCGATGTCCTTCGGCGCAATGGTCTCGGCGTCGGCCACCAGAATTTCGCCGTAGGCGAGAATGCCATTCAGCGGCGTGCGCAATTCGTGCGGCAGCATCATGCTGATGTTGTCGCGCAAATCGGCCAGTTTCCGCTCCGCTTCTTCGCGAACCGTTTTGGCCTTCTTCAACCGCGCATCCACGGCCGCGTAGAGCGCCTCGATGGTGAACGGCTTGGGCAAATAATCGTCCGCGCCAAGTTCCATGCCGTGGCGCATTCCGGCCTGGTCGGCAAGACCGGTCATCAGGATGAAAGGAATGGAGGCCGTGGCGGGTTCGCTGCGAAGGGAGGATAGCGTGAGATAGCCGTCCACCTTGTCCATGTTAACATCGCAAAGGATGAGGTCAGGAAGCTCGCGGCGGGCGATTTCGATGCCTTTTTCGCCGTTTTCAGCCTCAATGACTTCGAAGCCGCGTTGGCGCAGGGCCAGCAGCATCATCTCGCGCAACCATTCTTCGTCGTCAATTACCAGGATCTTCTTCATCGCCAATACGTCTTATCGCCAGCCATAACCTGTCCATTTATGGACAGAACACAAGTTGTCTCAGACGAAAACCCGCGTTTTCACGATACAATGAGCAATGCGCGTGCCCTAAAATGCCCCAGATTCGTTTTCCAGTTTGCACAAGTGCCGAGGCATTAGCAACTTCTTACCGCTCGGCAGCCGGGCAACGGCAGAAACTCGATACTGGGTCAATGAATCGACCATCTCGCGGACAGGAAGCGCCGAGCACCAGCTCGGTGGGTTGGGGTTATCGAACAGGCCGAGCAAGTGCTCGGCGCTCCGCTATGCGGCGAGTCACGATAAACGGCAGGGACAGTTTTGGAGGCCGGCTCTCGGGCTATTTCAACCGCCCCATGATCTGGTCGGTGATCGCCTGAACCGCCGCTTCCGCCTCGGAATCAAAACCGATGCTCGGCGCTTCCTCCGATGGCACCTGGCAACTGACGCCCGGACGCCATTCCGCGTTGTCGCACAGTTCGCACTCCTTGAGACCATGACGCGGATCAGGAATGCCGAGGCTTTGTTTGATCTTGAGCAAATCCTGAAGCTGCGAGGGAGTCATGGTGCCGACGGGCCGGCCCAATTGCGACGCCACCAAAATCGTGCGGCAATACGCTTCCAGGATTTCCATCTTGAAATAGGCATCCTCGATGTTGTTATGGCTCCAGGAAACCACGCCGTGGTTCGCCATCAAAATCGTGTTGTGCTTTTCCACCAAATCCGCCACCAGCTTGCCCATTTCGGGCGTGCCCGGAGTGCGATACGGCGCGATGGCCACCGACGCGAACACTTCATATTCCGGCACCATGCACGTGGGCGGTTCCACGCCGGCGACCGCGAACCCTGTGCTGTAAGGCGGATGGCAATGGCACGTGGCGACCGCTTTCGGTTGGCGCTTCATCATCTGCAAATGCATCAGAATTTCGCTCGTGCGTTTTTTCACACCGCAAAGCTGGTTGCCCTCGAAATCGACTAGGCACATGTCCTCGGGTTTCATGAAACCCTTGCTCACGAGCGTCGGCGTGCAAATCGCGATGTCTTCCCCAACGCGCACGGCCATGTTGCCGCCGTTGCCGTCCACATAAGCGCGCTGCCACAAGCGACGGCCCATGTCGCAAATCTGTTCCTTGATATTGTGGCAATACGCCGAATTGAAAAACGCTTCCAATTCCGCCTTGGGAGTCTTCGAATTGAGCGGCTTGGCGGGAGGCGTCAATTTGCCATCCGTGCCCGCCGCGGCCTTCGCCAGGCTGCCATTGGAGCTCGTTTTTCCCGCCACTTCATAATCGCGCAAAAAATCGCGGGCCGATGGCGTCAGAATGACATCTTCCGGCAACGCGAGGATGTTCTTGCCGCTGCGCTGCATTTCTTCCAAATCCCGAACACTGATGACTTGTTTCATGATGATGAATTAAAATCCGAAATCCGAACACCGAAATCCGAAAGAAATCCGAAATCCGAATGACGAATCAACCGCCGAGTTCCTTTCGGGCTTCGGCATTCTTTCGAATTTCGAATTTCGGTCTTCGGATTTCATCTCATTTCTTAAACGGCGAATAAAAAATCTCATCCACGAGCGCCGCATTGATCGCGTCAATCGGTGTCGGCTGATCAAACGGCGCAGTCGCCTCCGCGCCTTCAATAAATCCAATCGTCTGCCCAACGCCACCGCCCAAATCGTCATAAACCACCGGGCTCGGATCTTTACTCATCCCCGCCGGCGTCTCCGTGCCCTGCTGAAAATGCTCGCGCGTGAACGGGCTCACGATCAAAAACCGTCCGCCCTCCAGCGCCGGCACCGCCACGCTCAACGTGACCCGACCGATGACAGTTCCCAATCTCATAAAAAAGCTCCAAGTTCCAAGCACCAAGCTCCAGAGAAATCCCCATCTCCAAACATCAAAGAGCGCGCCGACCCGAGTTTGGAACTTGGATCTTGGCGCTTCTCTGGAGCTTGGATCTTGGTGCTTGGAACTTTCATACCGGCACTCCCGGTTCTTTCTCATCCACAATCCCCGTGATCATCCACCGCGCCGGGCTCTTTTTGTCCCCGACCGCCTTGCGCGCCGCCAGGCCATCGGAAGAAATAATCACGCGCTGATGCATGCCCGCGCCGTGCGGATCAATCGCCACCTGCGGCACGCCTTCGGGCTCGCCGGCATTATTGATCGGCTGGCAAATCACGAGCCGCCACCCGTTCAGGCTCGGATGCTTGCGGGTCGCGACCACATTGCCTTCAACACGGGCTAGCAACATAAAATTGAAATCCGAAGCTCGAAATCCGAAATCCGAAACAAGGCCGAAGCCCGATATTCGATTAAGCCTGAAACACCCAATTCGAATTCCAGATTTTTCTTCATTTTCTCCAAATCGCTCCAAAGATGGGATTCAATTCCTTTGCCTCACGCCACAGCTTTCGTGCTTCGTCTTTCAAAGCTTCTTCAGAAGCTGCCACCATTCGCAAAAAGAACATCGTTTCTTTTGATTCCTTACGACATGTCCCAATGCTCTTTTTAAAATCTTTGCCCGAAACTGAATCATCCGCTTCGCAATAGTTCGCTCCCACGCTTGTAGCGGCACCCACGAGTTGGCTGATTAAACGGGTATTCTCTGGTGTGTGCGGAATTTTTTTTGAAAATCGAATGATTGACTCACCAAATTCTGCCGTTCGTTCCATCAAATCTTGCGGCGGCGCATCATGAACCGCCAACGTCTCAGCCGTCAAATCATCACCCCAATTCCAAAATGCAGAATCTTCCACCACCATCTCATCAACGAGATCGGCACTTTCGGATTTCAGATTTCGCATTTCTTTCGGCATTCGGATTTCGAACTTCGGGTTTTAATATATTCTCAAATTATCGACCATCACGCATCGACGCGTGCGCGTGAACGTTTTCGGATTGGTGATGCCTTCTCCGGTCGGGGTGGCAACCGAAAAGCTCAAATAGCCTTCGCCACCCAATCCCAATCCCGCCATGCACGGCCCGTTTTTCACGAACAACGTCGTATCCAGCGCACGCGCCATAGCCGTCATGTTTTCCACGTCGTGCGAATGAATAATCGCCGTATGCCGATACTCGTGCTCGGCTTGTTTCGAAAGCGCGATGCCTTCCTCGACGCTCTTCACGCGCACGATCGGCAACATCGGCATCATTTGTTCTTCCTGCACGAACGCATGGTCCGCGTCGGTTTCAGCAAACAACAATTGCGTGTCCGCCTTCACATCCACGCCCGCGGCTTTCGCGAGCACGGAAACATCCTTGCCGATGAAATCTCGATTCACCGAAGCGTGCGGGCAACCTGCGCCCTGCCCTTCCTTG